>FWPV01000232.1_pt1 | contig 188890 bp, 149 predicted proteins | sample 2228371 | NCBI WGS metagenome assembly FWPV01 (sample SAMEA103939776, study PRJEB20133) | metagenome | reverse complement strand
CACCCCCGCCTCCGGTCCCTGCCCCGGTGCCCCCTCCGGGCTAGCGCCGGTCTGCGAGTGATTTCTGTATCATAGCGTCCACCGGACGTGGGGTGTGCTTTGGCCGGGGCCCGAAAGGTCTAGTCTGATCGCGATTACGGGCCGGGTAATCTCTGAGGAGACCAGCCCGGCCCGTCCGTGCAATTCGTCCCGGCGTAGCAGGGTGATCATACTCCATGGCGAGCCTCAAGCGCCAAGTAGCTGAGTTGTCTGCTGCTCTGCCGGACGCTAGTCCTGCCGAGCGGCAGGAGATGCTGGAACAGATGGTGGCGGCCGGCGAGGTCTCTATCCCCTTCCTGATCGAGCATCTGGAAAGCGCCGACTACCGCCTACGCGGTGCGGCCGCCGACGCCCTCGGCGAGATTGCCGGCGAAGAAGCCATCCCCAACCTCATCGGTCTCCTGGCCGACTCCTCCGTCAATGCCCAACGTTCCGCCGCGGAAGCCCTGACCAAAGTCGGCGAAGCGGCCATTGACGACCTGCTTGAGGCGCTCATGTCCAAGGATCAGGGCGCGCGCCGGTGGGCCGCCGAAGCTCTGGGCAGCATCGGTGATGCCTCCGTCGCCCAGAGCCTCATTGCCCGACTGAGCGACCCCAACATTGAGGTGCAACGCGCGGCCATCACCGCCCTCGGTGAACTAAAGAGCAAGGAAGCGCTGGAACCGCTCATCAGTATGCTGGCGTCGGAGCACGTTGAGCTGGGCCGGGCCGCTGCGGAAGCGTTGGGGAAGATCCGCAGCCCTGTGGCGATCAAGCCCCTGCTGGAAGCCCTCGGTTCGCCTAGCGACGACGTGCGCGAGGCGGCGGCCCAGGCACTCATCAGCATCGGCAAGCGCTGCCTGCCCCCGCTGCTGAAGAAGCTGGAAGACCCCGACCACCGTGTGCGCGCCCAGGTCGCGGTCATTCTCGGCGAGATCGGCGATGAGAAGGTCTTCTCGAGTCTGGTGTGCGCCCTGAGCGACCAGGAAGAGACCGTGGTCTGTAAAGCAGCCGTTTCCTTGGGCCGCCTGGCCGGGGATCGCGCCGTCCCGTATCTAGCTAAGCTAGTTCGTTCTCCGCACGCCACGGTGCGCTGCGCCGCCGCCACCGGCTTGGCCTGCTGCCGCGACGCGCGGGCGGTGAACCCCCTGGCCAAGCTGCTGGCCGATCCCGACTGGGCCACGCGCATGACCGCGGCTCGGGGGCTGGGTCTGGTGGGTCGGCCCGCCGGGGCCAAAGCCCTGGTGGCAGCCTTCAGCGACCGTGAGTGGTGCGTGCGCATGCATGCCGCCTGTTCCCTGGGCAAGATTGGCGACCGCAAGACCGCACTGCCCCCGCTGCAGCGCGCTCTGCAGGATAAGAAGGACCAGGTGCGCAAGGCGGCGGTCGAGGCCCTGGTGCAGCTGCGCGCTGCCGAAGCCAAAGCCTGGCTGCGTCCGCTGCTGCACGACGAGAACCCCGCCGTGGCCGAGGCGGCCTCCACAGCCATCAAAGCACTGGACAGCATCAAGTAGGCGATAGACAAGTGGGACAGGTACGTCTTCCGCTCCCGGGAAGTGTACCTGTCCCATTGCTCCATGCTCAAACGCACCTTCATCCATCTTCCCCGAATAGGCTACGAGACGGAGAGACGACTGTGGCAAGAGGGCCTACGCGACTGGCAGCAGGCTCTCGACTGCCGCACGCCACCGCCCGGCTTCTCCCGCCCACGCTGGGATGACCTCCGACGACGATTGGAGGACTCTCACCACAGCCTGCAGCGCCGCGATCATCGCCACTTCGCCGCGGCTCTGGCTCCGGTGGACCAGTGGCGCGCCTACCCCGACTTCGCCTCGCACGCCGCTTGTGTGGACATCGAGACCACCGGCACCGGCACATGGTCGCAGGTTACGGTGGTTGGCCTCTACGACGGACGGACCATGCGTACCTACGTGGCGGGAGAGAACCTGGCGGACTTCGGCGAGGACATCCAGTCCTTCGCCCTGCTGATAACCTTCAATGGCGCTACCTTCGACTTGCCCTTTCTGCGCCGCGCGTTCCGCGATTTCCCGCCGGACCTGCTCCACGTGGACCTGCGCTACGCCCTCCGGCGCCTCGGACTCTCCGGGGGGCTGAAGGCCATTGAGCGGCGGCTGGGCCTGGTCCGGGATGATGACCTGCAGGGCCTGGACGGCTACGATGCGGTTCTGCTCTGGCAGGCCTACTGCCGCGGCCAGGCTCAGGCTCTGGACGTACTCTGTCGCTACAACGCCGCCGACGTCCAGAACCTCGCCACGCTCATGCAGTACGCCTACCCGCGGCTGTGGGCACAAGCCGGCGGCGCGGCGCTCACCCCGGAGGATTCCCCATGAATCCTCCGCCCGGCGCAGGCAGCAGAATGGCCCAGTCCGCTCCCCCCGCCGCAACTCCCGTCACCCGCTTCGCCATCGTGCTGCTGATGGCGGCGGCTTTCTCCTGTGACCTGGCGGTCAACGCGCGGGGGTTGTTGGCGGCCTTCCGCGCCATCGAGTGGCAGACCCCGCCGGCGTGGCTGGGCGTGCTGGCTGCGGGCGGCCCGGCGCTGTATTTCCTGGGGTGTATCACTCTGGGCCACCTCTCTGACCGCCTGGGTAGGCGCAATGCGGCCCTGGCGGGATTCGGCCTGGCCGTGGTGGCGCTTCTGGGTCACTACTACTCCACCCAGGTCTGGCACCTGATCGCTTTCGCCGGCGTCTACGGCTGCGGCATGTCGCTGTTCTGGCCGACCGCCGAGGCCTGGTTTTCCGATCTCTCCTCCGACAGCCCTCGTGGTCTGGACCGGGCCCTGGGCAACTTCAATGTGGCCTGGTCTTCCGGCATGGTCGTCGGCGCGCTGCTGGGGGGGCTGCTCTGGCAGGCGCTGGGGGCCAACGGCTTCCTGGTGCTGCTACTCCTGCTCGTGGTGGTGGGTCTGGGACTCTTGCGGGTCCCGCAGTCTCGTCGCACTGAGCCGGCCGTACACCTGCATACTCACAATGGCGTCCGCGTAGATCCCGCTGTCACCGCCCGCTTCCTGCTCAGCGCTCGCCTGACCGCTTTTCTCTCCTGGTTCATGACCGGGGTCAATCTCACCATTCTGCCCAAGCTGGCCGACGAGATCCGCATGCCTGCCGGGCAGACCGGCCTGGCGATCGCCGCCTACTATGTCACCGTCGTGCTCGGCTTCTGGGTGGGGCGCACCTCCAGTCGCTGGCAGTACCGGCTCTGGCCCATCGTGCTCCCCGTGCCTCTGGCGCTGGTCGGGATGGGCGGACTGCTGGTGGCCCAGTCGGTCGGCCCCTTCATGCTGGCCTGTCTGATCGCCGGTGCCTCCACCGCGCTCAGTGCCGCCACCGCCCTCTACTACGCCTTGCACGGGCGGGAGGAAGACCTGGCACACTCCACCGCCATCCATGAGTCGGTGGTGGGCATCGGTAGCGTCACCGGCGCCCTGGTCAGCGGCCTGTTCGCGGAGGCGCTTACTGTTCGCTTGGGTCTGGAGCCGGCGCTGCGGGCGTGCTTTGTCCTGGTCGCTGCTGTTGCGGTGATGGTTGGCTTGGCTCAGGTAGCGGCGTGGCAGCGAATGCTGCGTCGGGGGGCTGGAACCGGCTTGTCCCGGGAGGGCTAAGAGCGCGCCAGGCGTTCAAGAGTGGGGCAGGTTGCCCGGCGGTTCCAGACGCAGAGACCCTCCTGCCGATTGGCAGAAGGGCCTCGTTGCTTCCCCAAGTACCGTTCTTGGCCGGTCAGGATTCCACGCCGGGTACTGCGGGCTGCTACCCCACCTTGAACCCCAGCAGCGCCAAAGCCCCGTCCAGGAAGCCCTCGGCTTCCTCCCACTTGTACCCCGCCTTCGCGGTACGGGCCTCGGCCAGCAGGATACCCACCTGGTTGTACAGCGGCGGGTTGGTGTTGCGCAGCGCCTGATACGGCTCCGCGGCCAGCTCGAACTTCTTCGCCACGCGCTGCGGCGGCGGGAGCTTGGCCAGGTCAGCAGGCAGGGGCGTGACCTGGGGCAGACCTGCCACCGGCTCCACAGGTATCTCGGTGGTCGCAGCCGGGTACTCGGTGGTGGGAGGCGTGATGGGCGACCCCCCAGCGGTTGGCGCTGTGACCGGCGTGGTGGGGGCAACTGCCGGCTGGCTGCCTAGGAAGGCCTGGAGCTTGTTCAGCGCCTGGTTGGCTAGGGCATCGCGCTTGAGCAGGTACTGGTCCTCGGGCAGGGCTCGGGCCTGATTCAGACTGTCGAGCAGGACCACCAGGGCCGCCTGCCGGCTCATGACCGCGCCCGCTCCGGGGACAGCCGGCGGCGCAGTCGGAGCCGGAAGAGTGGGTGTGGTTCCGGTCGGAGCCGCCGCGGGGGTTGTCCCAGCGGGTGGGGTCGTAGCACTCGGGGCCGTCCCGGAGGGGGCCGTGGCCGGAGGCGGCTTGGGCGCTGCGCTGCCCATGCGAGAGGGCGGCGTGGCTAGCGGCAGTAGCTTCTTGAGATTGTTCGCCCAGGTCTGGGCCAGCGCCTTGGCGGGCATGGCCGCGCCGGTAGCGTCCTTGGGCAGCACGCTCAACACGCGGACCGGACCGGAGTAGACGGTCCAGGACCCCGCTTCTTGCTTGACAGTAACCTGCGGGTGCATGGTGTCCTGGGTGGAGAGCACCTCAATCAGGAGGGCTTCGACCTTAGCGGCGCGCTCGCCGAGGCTGGCAAACTTGCCGGGATCGCGGAGGCGAGCGACCAGGGTATTGGCCAGGAAGACGTCTTCGTAATCGGCAGCCGGGGCAGGGACAGCCGTGAGCAGGCCCAGGAGCAAGGCCGGGAGACAGAGCAGGCAAGCGGTGCGACGCATGGCGGGTACCCCCTTGGAAGAGGCGTGGCGGCCTCAGTAGGCCAGCGCAGGGAATATAGCGGAAAGGGCCGGGAAAAGCAAGGCGAAAGGGGCAAGGGTAGAGCGCACCAGGATGTCCGCCGTTGACTATCACTTGCCAAGTGGCTATAATCAGCGCCGACGGGTAACGCTGTCCGCCGCGCCGATCCTCCGGGAGGCATGCAGATGGTCCCAGCGCTGCCGTTGCCTGCCGTTTCTTCCTCCGTCTTCTCCCCTGTCGCCTGGGCCGGATCCTGGTGCGCTTGGCGCTTTCCGAACGTCTACCCGCAGACTGCGGGCCGGTTCACGTGCTCGTTACCGGGTCCCGGCGGGTCCTCAGGGCCACCCGTCATCGGGGGGCGCCCGGACTAACGATACAGCCGTACTGTACCGAAACCATACAGGGAGGTAACAGCGATGGCAGATCAGATGGGAGTTACACCGCCCCCGCCGATGGGGGGCCCGCCGCCGGGTGCAATGATGAACACCAGCGGCCAACCGGGAGCCGTGCTGCCGCCGGAACTGCAAGGGTGGAACTGGGGAGGTTTTCTGATGGGCTGGATCTGGTCCATCGCTCACAGCGCCTGGCTCGGTTTTGTTCTGTGCTTCTTCCTGGGCATTATCGGTAACATCGTCCAGGGGATCAAAGGCAACGAGTGGGCCTGGCAGAACCGGCGCTGGGAGAGCATCGAGCAGTTCAAAGCGACCCAACGAGTTTGGGCGATCTGGGGAGTGGTGATCCTCGCGGTGGCGATCGTCATCTGGATCCTGGCAATCGTGATAGGTGGAGTGCTCGGGGCCGGGGCCGCGCGCTCGGCGATGGGCGGTTAGGCGCGCTCCGCAGCGGACGTAAAGCGCCAGGTTCCGACCAGGCGTAGGGTAGGGGTGTGTCTGTGCCTGACGGGGCAGGACACACCCCTTTCTTCTGATCCGCCCCCCGCCCTCACCGCACACCTCTCCGTTCAAGCCCTCCTCGGCTTCTTCCGACTAGAGATGATAGACCCATCTTTAGGAGGAGAAGCCGATGCTCCTGCGCACCTCGCCACCTGTGCAGGCGCCTGTCCCCCGTTCCGGGGGGCGAGTATGGGCCCATGCCGCCCTCCTGCTCGGGCTGCTCGCCTTGATGCCGATAGCCTCCGGCGTGGAGGCAGCCTACTGCCGCCTGTCCACGACCCGCCCGGCTCGGGCCTTCTACCGAGGGGAGCCGGTACGGCTATCCTTGCAGGCCTCTGGTCCCACCACTACCGGCACCCTTACCATCCGCGACTACTACGGGCAACAGGTGCGCCGCGTGGGCGTAACCGTGGGGCGCGACGTGCCTCGCCTGGTGGGCCTGGGGGCTGCCTGGGCGGTGGGGATCTACTACCTCCGCTTCGAGTTCACCAACGGCGAGACGCACGATGACGCCTTCTGCGTCATCCCCCGCCCGGACGAGCAGCCGGGCGATTACGGCCCCTTCTCCTGGCGGCTGGGATCGGACGAGGCCAGCGAGTGGGCGGCGCTGGCCCAGGCCGGCTGCCGGCTGGTGCGCCGGGATCTAGACTGGCCCAGCATCATGCCGGATCCGACGACCGTGGACCTGGGCAAAGCCCGAGCGCTGGCCGGACTGGCCCGGCAGTACGGGATGCAACTGATCCCGATCCTGGGCTACACGCCGCGCTGGGCGGGGATGCGGCCGGCCAACGCCGCCGGCCGGGTAGCCGCGGCCACCCATACCTGGGCGCCGGAGAGCACCCTGGCCTGGCGGCAGTATGTGGCGGCGGTGGTTGACTACCTCGGGCCCCAGACCGTCGCCTGGCCGGCGCAAGCAACGATCAGCCCGCAGTCGGCCCAACAGGAGTACCGCTTGCCCCTGGTACACTCCTGGGAGATCTGGAACGAGGCGGACCAGAACTTCTACTACGGCTACTGGGGCCGCTACGTGGACCTGCTGCGCATCGCCAGCGGCGAGATCAAGCGGCAGGATCCGGGGGCAACTGTGCTGTACGGCGGCTCCTGCGGGCACTGGACGGAGTTGGGGCTGACTTACAAGCTGCTGGGGCAGTACTTCTTCGACCGGCTGGCTTTCCACCCCGGCGGGGATAACCTGGACCAGGCCTTTGAGACGTACTTCTGCGGTTCGCCGCAGATCGGCAACGGCTACGGTCTCTACCACCCCGCCACGATGACGGAATCGTATCCGGAACGCCCGGCTGGCATCACGGAGAGCCAATTCCTGTTGCGGCTCTATGCCACGCTGGACAAGTGGCAACTGGACACCTTCTGCACCTTCGACGGCGGGCGGGTAATTGGTAATCCGGACCCCAACTCGCCCGCGCTGCTCTGGCGGCAGGGAACGAACCTGGTGCCCAACGCGAAGTACGTGGTGCTGGCCGTCACGCGCCAACTCCTGTCCAACTGCGTCTACGTGGGGCCGCTAGACTGGGGCGAAGGGGTGCAAGCGCACGTCTTCCTGCGGAGCGGGTATCCGCTGGTGGTCGCCTGGGCAAGTGCAGTTCGGGAGGTGAGCGTACCGGCGGCCACAGGCGCTACCACCGCCGATGAACTGGGGCGCCTGACCCCGCTCGAGACGACCGGCGGTCGAGCCCGGCTGCGGCTTGGTCCGGCCCCGCAGGTTCTACGCGGTCTGGGGCAGACGGCCATCGCTGAGGCGGTCACCAACCAGGCCCACCTCTTCCTGAGCACGCCGCAGGGGTTCCCGACCGAGCGAGGCTTTGGCTACATCTCCTCCCTGGAGCACGACGCCAAGTGGGCCTGGGCCGAGTGGCCGTCGGCAGTGCGCGGAGCTCTGACCCAGGCAACCACCGCGATGGTGCACAACCCTGTTCGAGGGGGGGCGCTCCTCGGCCTGACTCAGACCGAGGTCAACGCGCAGATTGCCCGCGTCCTGCGCAAGTGCAAAGAGATAGGAGCCGTCAGCGGACGGGCCCAGAGTACGGTGTGGCGGCTGGAGACCTTCTGCGAGTGGTTGGGCGCGGTGATTGACTCCTACCAGCAACGCTGGGGGCAGTACCGGGCCCAGCCAGCGGCGCTAAATGCGCTCGGGACACAGATCGAGGCGCTCAGCCCGAAGGTGCAGGATCGGCAGAGGGGGCTGACCTGCCCGCTGGCCCTGCAGAGCTTGCAGCGGGCGCGGGCGAGCCTGGATCGCGCCCGGGGCAGTCTGGGTCAGGGCGCCTGGCGGGCTGCCATCGGTGAGTACAATGCGGCTCGGCTTTACCAGGAGCAGTTGCCTGCTCTGCTCACGGGAGTGGTAGCGGCGCCGGACTTCGTGACGGCGACGCAACTGGCCAAAGGTGTGACCTTGCGTCCGGGTCAGGAGCATCAGGTGCGCTGCTATGTGCACAACTTCACTCCCTGCGAGGTAAGCGGCGTGCTCACCGTGGGGATGCCGGACGACTGGGAGGTCGAACCGGGGGAGGCGTCCTTCACTGCTCCGGCAGGCGGCAGCAGCGAGGCGGTGACCTTCCGGGTTACCATCCCCGGGCCGCTGCCCTGGACAACCAAGTCCGGCTGGACCCCGGCGGGCAATGTCTGGCTGAGCCTGCCGGAGAGCATGGACACCTACGCGGAGCTGGTACTGGGAGGACGCCTCAGCGACGGTCGGCGACTCCTGGCGACGCCGTATCCGGTGCTCGTTGGAGAGTGGGCGGAGAGCGGCCCGGCGGTGAATCCGTAAAGACTATAGCTACATAGCGAAGCTCCGGCCACCGCGAGGCACGGAGTTGTCGCGCCTGTGGGAACAAGTGTGCGCATGGCGCGGCGTCTCACCCGTGCCCCGCGCGTCATCAGCACAGCCGCACGGGCCAGACGCCGGCGCCAGTGGAAATGCGGTCTCACTGCAGCAGCTTGTTCTCCTCCGCCGTGCCCTGCCAGCGGGGAACCTGAACGCCCGGCTCCCCGCTGTTAAAGCCCGGCGCGTTGAGGGTGAAGTGCCCGCCGAAGGGGTCCACGAAGACCTCCACCTTCACCTCCGCCGGGATCGCGTTGATGGCGGTGAATATCCCCTCGGCCGGGGCGCAGAAGTCGAACAGCCCCATCGCCAAGCGCATCGGCGACTTGATGCGGTGCGCGAAGTTGGCCGGGTCGAAGTACTCCACTACCTTGGCGATCTTCTGCTTGTCCTCTCCCTCGGGCGCGCGTGGACCCCACTGGGCATAGCCCAGCACGGTCCAGTCAATCCGGCACAGGGCGATGGCCGCGCCCGCGGAGTCGGCCACCGGGCGCAGCCCGGCGGCGACGAAGGTCAGCCCGGCACCCTGGCTACCGCCCCGGGCGTGGATCGTTCCGTTGCACTCAGGGCGGGCCTTGAGTATATCGAAGCACCGGGCCACACAGCAGTAGGCATAGCGCAGGGCATAGGTCTCCCGGTCCGTTATACCCGTCATCATGTAGTCAAAACCGCCTTCGGGCTTGGCCGGATAGTCGCCGATGTCGCCGCCGTGAATGGCCACCGCGATGGTCAGAGTGCCGTCGGCCATACGAGCCTGTCCCGGCTGCCAGACGCTAACCGCGGGGAGCTGCAGATAGCCGTCCACCTGCTTGTCACCCTTTGGCACATACAGCCAGGCCCATGCCCACTGACCTTTCCAGGAGCGGTACTTAGCCTTGTATACCTTCCCCGCCGCCGTCTCCTTGTCGGTCTGCTCTTCCAAGGTCAGGTCCAGGGGAACTTTGTCCAGTTCGGCCAGGGTGTCATCCCAGAACTTGTCGAAGTCCGCCGGAGGCTGGGCGGGCGGGATCTGCTCCGGGCGATAGATGAACCCCAGACGCTGGCCGTAGAGCGGCTTGCCCTCCTGCCCCACGCAGATCCTGCCGGTGTAATGCCCCGGTTTAGGTGGCTCGATGGACAATTGGACCGTAGCGGTGGGCTGCTCTGCGGTCAAGGTCAGCGGGACGGTCGCGGTCAAGGGTGGCTCCTTCCAGACGTAAGGAGCGCCGTCGAACAGAACCGACCCGTTGAGCGTATGCCCGTACAGAGCCGTTACCTTGACCGGAAAGACGACCTTCTCCGGATCAGGAAAGAGGTGCCCCGGATTGGGGGAGGTTATCTCCATTGTCAGCGAGTGGGCCAGATCGGCGCGGGTGAAGCACGTGAGGCGGTGCGTGATGGGCTCGGGCCGCTGGTCGTAGGTGTTGAAGACCATCATGTTCAACCAGTGCGAGTCGGTGGAGGGGAAGTTGGCGGGGCCGTAGACGCACTCCATGCGGCAAACGTCATTGGCGGTAAAGCCGGCGCCGTTCTTGGCGAGCAAAGTGAAGTTGCCGGGTTCGTGGGCACGCTTGACCGGCCAGCCCAACTCGCCTTGGTTTTCCTGATCGGTGCAGCGGTCCAGCTGCGGGGAGAGACACAGACGCAACTCTGCCGGCGGATAGCCAGCGCGGAAACCCCGCTCCGTGCCCTCCGGGGTCCCGAAGTAGGTGATGTCGATGGTGTCAGGCCCGAAGGTATAGGAGATTTGCCAACCGTGGCCGTCGGCGGAGATCACGTCGCCCTTGACCGTCGGCGCGCCGGGCATGGGCAGAATATTATACCACTGGCCCATGGGCGAGGCGTAGACCGCGCCAATCTTGCCGCCCTTGTCGGCATAGACGATCTGCTGAGGCGGGGCCATGAACTCCTGGCCGCCGATAACTAAGGAGGACAGGACGCACTGTCCGTCCACCTTGGCGCTGTAGACGTCGGTAGTGACGGCGAAGCCCTCGCCGTCGGGAGTGATGGTAACGGCCGGAACCGCCGGACCGGCCGCAGCCAGCCACAACACTCCCAGGGCCAGCAACAGGTAACAGGTATGCATAGGATTGCCTCCAGCATCGGACGGCAGGACCGGCGTGAATCAGGGCCTGTTCCTTGCCTGCGCGAGTGAGCCTGGCGGCGTCTTGTAGGGAGCCGCCGAGTGCCCTCGCCTATCAAGTACCCTTTGTGAAGTCGTCGTCCTCCTCGTTCTCGGGCTGGGACTCCACGGCTGTTCGCCGTGCCACCTCCCGCCTCGCTTCTCGCCGCTCCCACCAGGTGACGGCTGCCCACAGCAGCAGCCCGAGTAGCAGGCCAATCCACAACCCATGGACGGTCCGCGCCAGCGAGACCAGCAGCGGCGTATGCAGATGGCAGAAGGTGTTGAGCAGGGACACCTGGCCGATGGTGCCCGCCGTCAGCCCCATCCACAGGCCCCTCCGCGTGCCACGGTAGAGCAAGGCTAGCGACAGGAACAGCAGGGGGTGCCCGAAGAGAATCTCTTTGGTGCGCGGGCGCACCCAGAGCAGGTGGTCGAGTATCGCGCGGAACTGGCGCTCCAGGCTCGAAGCACCTACCGGCGGCTCGTTACCGGAGCGCACCAGCAGCAGCGCGACGAGCGCTAGTGCGAAGAGGATGAGCACGGCATGCCAGTAGCGTACCGCATAGCCCAAAGCCTGCGCCAGACCGGCACGCAGGGGGAGGGCTTCCGGCTGCTCCTCTCCGATCTCCAGACGCGTCTCACGGTAGGCAGGCATGCTCCGGCCCAAGGCCGCGGCCAACACCAGCAATAGCGGCAGGAGTGCTGCCGGCTTCACGCCGAAGAAGGAGGCAATCCCCAGCAGGTGCGGCTGATCGGCGAAGAGGGCCGCGATCAGCAGGCCGCCGAGCACGGTCAGCCCAGAGACGGCCAGGAAGGCAAGCGCTGCTCGGCGCACCGGCTGGGTTTGTGTTCTTTCCGGCCAACGCAGCAGGAGCAGCCCCAACGCCGGGAATACTGCTGCCGTCAGCAAGCCCGCCAGGTTGGCCAGCCCCCGCAGTCCCACCGCGCCTTGCACCACAGCCACAAGAACCATGAGCAGGTACAGACCCCAGAAGCGGGGGATGCTGAGCGAGAAGAGGCTGTGCACCAACCCCAGCAAGGCGGCACCGAGGGCTGCGTAAAGCAGGATGTGCAGGGCGCGGGGCGGGGTGAGCGAGGCATACAGGACCGGGTCTCCCAGCCGGAAGCCCTGCTCGCGCAGAGCCTGTGCGAGTTGCCCGACATACTGCAGGTTGGCGGTTAGCGGATCTGTGCCCTGGTTGAAGAAGAGCCGAACGTAGCAGACCCGGACCTTGCGCTCACGCACGGCCAGGGAATAGCGGTCCAGGGCCGTGCCGGGCGTCATCTTGTCAGCCATCTCCGCCTCGCTGATGGAGTGGACGCGCAGCAAGTCGTACTTGACGGCCTTGGCCAGCGCCGTGGCGCCCTGTTGGGGGACCAGCTCCAGGAAGCCCCAGATGAGGCCTCGCTGCTTGAGGCCCGCGGCGGTCTGGGCCAGCAGGCCGCTGTTGCCCAAGACAGAAGTGCCGCTGAAGACGACGATTCGGGCGCCGATGGCGCGGACCGCGTCCAGGGAGAAGCCGAGAGCGGAAGCAGTCAGAGTGAAGTCCGGGCGCGGGCGCGCCAACACCAGCAGCCCTGCCTCACGGATGGCTGTCGCGGCGGGGTAGTCGTAACCCACGCCTAACTTGGGCATGCGTACCGCCGCCGCGGCCAGGGCGTATCCCTCCGAATCAGTGGTAAGGCCCGCCTCCGGGACCTTATTCTTAACCTGCCAAGCTACGTTGTCCGGGAGGCGGTAAGGCGTGGGGTAGGGCAGGGCTTTGACGGCCTCCTCCAAGCTCATCTCGGTCAGCGCTACGTGGGTGACGCCGTACTCTTTGCACCGCTTGAGAACCTCCGCGACCGGCCGGCCGCTAAGCTGGGCGACGTTGACCAGCTCCGTGTAGTCTACAGTCAGGGCCACAGTCCGATTGGCGCGCTCGATCGCCAGGCGCTGGATGCAGATGATCAGCGCGGCCCCGAGGCCGAAGAGAAGCACTAGTGAGAGAGTGCGGCGTTGCAGTTGGGTCATTGGCGCGGTTCCCTGGAGCAGGACAGCAGCCGCCGCTACGCTTACTCCGCTAATCCGTACTCGCGGTCCACCAGCTCGCTGATCGCCTCAATGCGACGGATGTCGCCTACGCCGCTGATCTCGTCAGAGACGCCCAGGATCAGACGTGGGGTGAACAGGTCCATCACCCGCTTGGCGAAGTCCAGGCAGTCTTGCAGGCTGTAATGTGCCAGAAAGTGTGTGGTGGGAATCAGGTCCAGCACCACGATATTGTCCCCCACGGCGGCCTTGATCTCCTCCAGGGTCATGTCCCCCATGGGCAGCGGTGGGAGCGCCTCCACCGCATGCAGACCGCTCTCTTGCAGGTAGGGCAGCAGGGCCCGGGAGTTGCCATCCCAGTGCGAGTGGACGTAACAGTGATGCTCATTCATCAGCTGGGCAATCCGCTGCCAGCGCGGCAGAATGTAGCGCTTGAGGATCGGTGGGGGGGTGAACTCGTTAGTGGCGTGGTCGCCCAGGTTGAACAGACGGCAGGGGAGCTGGAAGGCGGCCTCGAGCCAGCGGTCGTCGCGGCGGTCGCAGGCCTCCAGGTACTCCTCCACCACGGCTTGATGGTCGCTGAGCAGGTAATAAGTCCCGGGCAGGCCACACCAGGTCTTGATCAGGTCGGTGAACCCGCTGGAGGGCAGGAACTGGGTCGGTTCGCAGCGCTGCCCGACTTCTTCCACCCGCGCCTGAAACCGCTTCGGATTGGGACTGACCTGCTGCGCGTTGACCACGTCGGTGGCGACGCGCAAATCCTCTACGGTCTTCACCGGGAACTCGCGGATGCGATCGTTGTAAACCTCCTCGCCCTCGCGCACGAGCTGGCGGATGGTGGTGATGGTCCCACTGCGGGTGCGGATATGCACGGCTCGGTGATTCTCATCCAGCGTCTCTTCCCGGGTCTCCACCTCGCCCTCGGCATTGGTCCCGTCCAGCCCCACGGAGCAGGCGTAGCGAACTGAGCAGCGCAGTTCGTCATAGATCAGCAGCGGGTCACAGTCGCGCCAGCGCTCGGGGATAGTCCCCCGCCGTCGGTTGTAGGCGATCCACTCTTCCAGGCGCGGCTGCCACAGGGGGCGGTCGGCAGTGCCTTCATAGATCGCGAGATTAAGTTCGCGGCGAGTCATAGGCGCCTCCGGGTGAGTACTGAGGGGGAATCATTCGGCGGGGGGGAGAGAAAGACCTGCGTGGGGCGTTCCTGCGCAGCTCAGGTCAGGTCCAGGAGTCGCTTCACCACCTGCGCGATCTGCGCCATGTCCGCTTCGGCTACGTTCCCCAGTCGCCGGATAAGCCGGTCGTGCGAGACAGTGCGGAGTTGCTCGCACATCGCGAAGGACTGGCGCCGCAGGCCAGTGGACTTTCCCCCCACGGGGACATGCGCTGGGAAAGGGCGGTCAACGGTGGTCAAGGGGATGACTATAGCCAGGCGAGCGGGGGACCGGTTGAGGCGATCAGCCGAGAGTATCAGAGCAGGTCTGGGTCCGGCCTACTCATGCCCCCGTGTCTCGCCGAAGTCGGCGTGCCAGATCTCGCCGCGGCACGGCAGGGGCAAGTTCAGTCCTCCTCCCAGGGCCATTCGTCCAGGCCATCGGCCACAGCAGTCGCCAGTGCCTCGCTCTCGGCCTGGTAGTCAGCCAGCACCCGGGGGTCGCCCTGCAGGGCAGCGAAGTACGCGTCCATCGCCTCCCAGAACCGGTCGCATTCCGCCTCCTCCACGAGTTGGTCTACCGTCGCGATCAGAGAGGTGCCACGTTCGCTCGCAAAGCGGCAGAGGGCTGCATAGCTCTCGAGACTGACTCTCAGCGTCTTGGTCCTCGGCATGTGCTTGTGCGTATGCATTTCCGGACACATTATAGGCCACGAGCCGGTGTCGTCAAGCGTTACCCCCTCGCCTGCGGCGGCAGACGCAGTCTGTGCGCCCGCAGCAGCTGCTCGTCTCGCAGCACCTCCCGCGTCTCCCCCACGGTCGCGACCCGGCCCTGGTCCATCAGCGCCACCCGATCGCACACCTCCCAGACCATCTCCAGATCGTGACTGGCCATCAGTTTGGTCTGCGGCAGAGTGCCGAGCAGTGCCAGGAAGTCCTCCCGCCCGGCGGGGTCCAGGCCGCCGGTGGGATCGTCTAGGGCCAGCAGGCGGCAATCCATCACCAGAACGGTGGCCAGGGCCACGCGCTTGCGCTGGCCGAGGCTGACATGATGCGGGGAGCGGCCGGCCTCGGCGAGCATACCGACCGCCTCCAGGGCGGCCTCCGTTCGGGCACGGGCCTCAGACTCGCTCAGCCCCATGTTCAAAGCGCCGAAGGCCACGTCGTCAAACACGGTGGGCATGAAAAGCTGATCGTTGGGGTCTTCAAAGACCAGTCCTACCAGTCGGCGGATCTCCCGCAGGGTGCGGTCATTGAGGGGCAGGCCACACACCTCTACCGTTCCCGAGCCTCGCAAGATGCCGTTGAGATGGAGCAGGAGAGTAGACTTCCCGGCACCGTTGGGGCCAATCAGGCCTACCGTCTCGCCTGCTGCCACCTCCAGAGAAACGCCCTCCAGCGCGACTTGTCCGTCGGGGTAGCTGAAGGACACGTCACGCAGGCACAGAGCGGTAGGTCGCGGGTCGCGGGCCGCGAGTGAGGATAAACCGAGGTCGTGGTGGGGAAAGTGCGTCACGCCAACACCAAGACGGCCGAGCCCGCCAGTACGCAGGCCACCAGGGCGTAATCGCCAACACGCCAACGCTGGTGGCCGATCACCGGCAGCGTGCCGCTGAAGCCGCGGGCAGTCATAGCCTGCCCCACCCGTTCTGCGCGCTCCCAGCTACGCAGGAACAGAGCGCCGATCATGTGCCCGGCAACCCGGGCCCGACGGTGTAGGCTGCGGGGAATGCCGCGGGCGTCGCGAGCCTGTCCCATGCGCCCCGCCTCCTCCGCCAACAGCCCCAGGTAGCGCACTGTTAGTGACAGCACGGTTACCAGCAACCCCGGTACCCGCAAGCAGCGCAGCGCCGCCAGGAGATCGTGCGGAGGCGTAACTGCCCCTAGCAGGCTCAGCGCCAGCAGACAGAGCGTCGCCCGAGCCAGTACGGACTCCAGCGCCAGCAGGCCCTCCCGGGTCACGGTGAAAGGGCCCCACTGCGCGATGGCGTGAGCCTCAGGGCGTCCCATGAAGGGCAGCGACATCGCGGCGAGGAGCACGAAGGGGAAAGCCAGGGCCAGGCGGCGCAGCAGCAACCCCGGCGGCAGCCCGGCGGCGAGCCACAGGAGCACTAGAACCGCCCCCGGCGCGGCCAGCCGTGTTAGCCCGGGACCTCTCACGGCCAGAGTCGCCACCACCAGCAGGCAGCAGCAGAGGACCTTGCCTGCTGGATGCAACTCCAGCAGCAACCGCCGCAGACCGTTAGGGAGTGGAGTCGGCATGACGATGCGGGGAACGAGAAGCGATCAGCCGAGCGACGGCGTAGAGAAGCACGAAGACCAGGACTGTTCCCACGACTCCGGCCAGCGCCGTGGACAGCCCCGGGTGGATGATCCCCGGCACCTGATAGTCAGGCAAAGGCGCGCTCACGGCCGGCGCCACCTCCGCGCGCTCCGCGAAGCCCAAAGCCTCGGCCACCTTCTCCAGCCCGTCCGGCCAGGAGGAAGCGAACGGCGCCAGGATCACGGCGACCAGCAGGGCTGCGGCCAGTGCCCAGAGCCAGAATCGGGCTTTCATTCTGCCACCTCCGCGCGGCGTAGGGTCGGCCACAGATCAGGTCGCCGGGCGCCTACTACCGCCAGGGCACCGAGGGTGAGCGCTGCCTCGCCCACGCCGATTACAGCGTGCACGCCCAGCATGGCGGGCAGTACCACGACAGGCGCGGCCGTACCGGAGGCGATCAGTTCCAGACTGCAGGCCAACGCCGCTACCGCGACCGTCCCCCACGCGGCCAGGGCTGCCGCCACAGGACGGCTACCCACGAACGGCCCCAGCCGTCCCAGACCGCGGTACACTCCGTGGGCCACCAGCGGCCCGAGAACCGCCATATTGAGCACATTGGCGCCTAGCGCTGAGAGGCCGCCGTCCTGGAATACAAAGCACTGTACGATCAGTACCGCGGTCATCACCAGCATGGCCGCCCAGGGCCCCAGCAGGATGGTAACGAGAGCAGCGCCCAGGAGGTGGCCGGAGGTTCCCCCGGCGACGGGGAAGTTGACCATCTGCCCGGCGAAGACGAAGGCCCCCGCCACGCCCAGCAGCGGCACCTTCTCCGGCGGCAGCGTCTTGCCCAACCGGGAGCAGGCATACCCCACCGCCGCGACCGACACGGCACCGGTAGCCGCCGCCGTAGGGAGACTGAGAAAACCGTCCGGAATGTGCATGGCGACACTTCCCTTCTGCAGACCCGTCAGAACGCCGTGAACGCGTACCCCAGGTCCACGTACCAGTGGCGTTCGCTCTCCTCACCGCGGTTCCAGATGCGCCCTACCATCAGGCTCCAGGCCGGCGCGATACTCCAGACCAACCCCGCCGAGGTGCTTCCGCCCGGACCGCTCAGGTAGTCGCCCGCCAGGGTAAGGCTCTCCGTGACGGGAGCCTCAGCACCGAGGTACAGTCGGGTGGCCGAGTCGGCACGCATGACGCCGAGATGCCCGCGCCCGCTGCCGATGGTCTGGGCGAGAGCCACGTAGGGCTGGGCGGTGGCCTGGTGACCTACGTTCTGCAGACCCAGGGCCAGGGCCCGACGGTCAGACCCGGCCAGGGGGACTTGCCACTTCAGGTTCCACCAGGGCCCGTCGTCGCCACCGTGGTTCAGACAGGCGTCCACCCCCACTTCAAGTCCGTGAGGCAGGCCCACTTCGACACCCAGGAAGCGGTCGCAGTCGGCGTCGCGCGCCAGGTTGCGGCCCTGGGTGAAGCAGTCGAGGCTGGCCTCACCGGGTCCCAGCACGTCAGCGGTGGGGATGACAAACAGCCCGGTGGGAGCAGCCCCGGCGGCTGCCACGGATAACACGAGCGCAACGATTGCCGGCAGGGGGGAGCGAATCCACATGTCGCCAATATCCTCCATTCGTAACACGTCTGATGCAATGGTAACACGCTTGCGGCTCGGTGTCAAGGGCGGAGAGCCGACCTGTGGAAGAGTGCCGATCTGCTCCCGCTCTCGCCAGGCGCGCCGCCGCCTGCTATAATACAGAGGCACGACCGGGCCGGTTCCGGAGGGCTGCCCATGGTGACGTTCGCTCACAATCGTCCCGACGAGGCGCTACGCGGCAAAGTGGCCGCTTTGCGCACCCGACCGGAGACGGTGCTGGAGGACTACCAGCTCCTCATGGAGCTGGCCGGTTACACCACCGCCTTGCCGGCCGGGGTGGACGCCCTGCTCAAGATCAACATCTCCTGGCACCACTACTACCCGGCCTGCTCTACGACCCCCTGGCAGTTCGATGCCGTCACCCGGGCCATGCTCCGCGCCGGCTGGACCCCCGAGCAGCTCATCCCCGCCCAGAACTCCACCGTAGTAGTGGACCCCAAGATTGGCTCGGTGAATAATCATCTGGTTTCGGTGCAGCAGAAGTACGGGCTCGAGTTTGTCTGGCTGTATGAGCCCCAACACGAGTGGATTGTCTACGAGCCGGAGGGGGAGATGGATCTCCTACCGGAGATCTTCCCCGACGGCATCCAAATCCCGAAGATGTTTATCGGCAAGAACGCTATCCATCTGCCCACCGTCAAGACGCATGTGTTCACCACTACCACCGGGGCGATGAAGAACGCTTTCGGGGGACTACTCAATAACAACCGCCACTGGACGCACGGGCGGATCCACGAGACACTGGTAGACCTACTGACCATCCAGAAGGAAATCCATCCCGGTCTGTTTGCCGTGATGGACGGGACGATTGCCGGCTCGGGGCCCGGCCCGCGCTGTATGGAGCCGGTGGAGAAGAACGTGATCTTGGCCGCCGCCGACCAGGTGGCCATTGACGCCCTGGCCGCCTCCATGATGGGCTTTGACCCCCTGCGGATTGACTACATCCGGATCGCACACGAGAGAGGGCTGGGGGTAGGTGACATCCGCGAGATTGAGGTGCTCGGCGACGAGGATCTCAAGCAGGAGGACTGGGGTTTCACCGTGGGCGACACTTTCGCCAGCAAGGGTCAGAAGTGCATCTACCACGGTTGTCTGCATCCCTTCGAGCGCGTGCTGCTGCGGACGCGACTCGTGCCCTGGTCCATTTTCGCGAGCAAACTGTACCATGACGTCTGTTGGTTCCCGCTTGTGGGTAGCAAGCGGGCGGAGAGGATGAAGCATGTAAGCGGTTGGGGGAAGCTGTTCGACAAGTACGGATGAGAGAGACGCACGACTAACAGGCTAAGTCTTCGCTCAGCCCTAGGATGCAGCCGGGCAGTCAGGGCAGATAGAGAGACAGCGGAGTCAGGAGAGAGGGTCAAGCGGTGAAACGCTCGGAACTGCTGTTCATGTTCCTGCTGGTACCGATGGACGCGGTCATGGTCGCTGCCGCTCTCGTCATCAGCTATATGCTCCACTTCCATCTCTCGGGGGCCGGTGCCTCACAGCCGGATGTCGGGTTATCTGGACACTGTCGTTACGGTCTGTATCTGTTACCGGCCTGGATCGCAGTGGTGGCACTCCACGGACTGTACGAGCCGAGCGGCAACCGGGCCACCTTGAGCAATCTGAGCAGGCTTTTCCTCTCAAACTGTGCCGTCATGTTCTTCCTGAGCGTCGTGGGCCTGGCGCTCGGTGAGTCTGCCTTCGTCGTACCGATACTCCTGTGGATGCTGGCGCTGAGCACCCTGCTGATGTTCCTGGGACGAGTGGCGCTGGGTGCAGCCCAACGCTACCTCTTCGAATTCGGCATTGGGCGTAAGAACGTCCTGCTCATCGGTTCAGGAGTACATGCGGCATATGTGGCACAGGAGATAAGAAAGGCCCCGGCCGCGGGGATGAAAGTAGTGGGGCGGCTCGGAAGCGGCCCCCGCGGTAGCCACAAAGTCGGCTATCTCGGAGATCTCTCCTGCCTGGACGAGGTGATTACCGAGCACCTCGTGGATGAAGTTGTGGTGGTGGACGCCGACCTGTCTCCCGCGGAGATGACCAGGATCATAGGGATCTGCTCGGACCGGTCGCTGGCTATTGACTTCGTGCCCGCGGCGCTCTGCCAGGTCAGCCCGCGGGTCAAGCCCATAGAGATCGGCGCCATGCCGGTCCTGAGGGTGCAGACCATCCCTCTGGACGGCTGGGGGCGGATACTCAAGCGACTTGCCGACTTCGGCTTCGCCCTGCTCGCCCTGGTAGTGCTGTCCCCGCTCCTGTTGGTGTTGGCCGCGCTGGAGAAGCTGACCTCTCGGGGTCCGGTGCTCTACGCCCAGGAGCGCATCGGCCGCGACGGACGCCGCTTTAAGGTCTACAAGTTCCGCTCCATGTACGCCGATCAATGCGATTTCGCCGCGGGCGGCTCGAAGTGGACCACCGCGGCGGACGAGGACACGCGCGTGACTCCCTTTGGGAAGTTCCTGCGCAAGACCAACCTCGATGAGCTTCCGCAGCTCTGGAACATCCTCATCGGCAACATGAGCCTGGTGGGTCCCCGGCCGGAACAGCCCAGGTTTGTGCAGCAGTTTACGGAGGAGATCCCGGACTACTACCGGCGTCACCGCGTGAAATCCGGCCTGACCGGGTGGGCGCAGGTGCACGGGCTCAAAGGCGACACCTCCATCCCAGAACGCGTGAAGTACGACAACTACTATATCGAGAACTGGAGCCTGTGGCTGGACCTGCGTATCATCCTCAGGACCTTCGCGGTCCTGGCCTACGAGCTGGTGGGCGGCAAGTACGAATACCGGGCGCGGGCCTAGCTCTCGGCTCCAGCCCAATCTCACCCCCCAAGCAGGACCTCACCCGGCTCGGCACGAATCCTCCCCTGATCCCGTCTGTGAGCAGAGCACGCGCTCACGGGCCGATTGCTCCCCAAGGAGGTCAGACCATGTTTGCATCACGCTTTGCCTGCTGGTTGTTCAGTTGTCTGCTTCTGCTCGCCGGCGGATGCGCGTTGGCGGAGCAGGCCCCCAGGCCGGGTTCGGACCTGCCTGCTCTAGACTGGATCCCCGGTTCCGATTGGGTCAATGTCAAGGATTTGGGAGCCGTCGGGGATGGCGTGGCCGATGACACCGCGGCGATCCAGCAGGCCCTGGACGCGGCCACGAGCGGCTCCACCGTCTACCTCCCGGCGGGGACCTACCGCCTAACCGATACGCTGCGCCTGGAGAAGGGCGGGGGGATTTACGGGATGCTGCTGGTGGGCCACGGCCGCGACACCCACCTAGTCTGGGACGGGCCGGAAGGCGGGCAGATGATCCTCGATGATGGCGTGCCCTACAGCCGCTATGTGGGAATGGTTCTGGACGGGCGGGGCAAGGCCGCGGTGGCCTTCTGCCACAAGAATAGCCGGCGCTTCGAGACCGAGGTGCGCCATCAGCACATGGCCTTCCTCAACTGCACCGACACCGGCCTGCTGGTGGACCCCGCGCGGGTGCAGGCTACCGCCGAGACGCTAGTGGAGAACTGCCTGTTTGAGAACTGCAAACGCGGCGTCGCCCTGCTGCGGTTCAATGAGTACGACTGGACCTTCGATGGCTGCGAGTTCCGCGACTGTGAGATCGGGGTTCAGTGTGACCACGGGAACGTCTACGTGCGCAATACCCACTTCGCGGGCAGCAAGACCGTGGACCTGCTGCTGCGCCCCGAACACGGCTGCTCGGTGCGGAGGTGTACCTCGGTGGGGTCCCGCGCCTTCGTAGACTACGCCAACAGCGTCGCGCCGCTAACTATCCAGGACTGCCGAGTGGAGGGCTGGACGAATCCCGAGTGGGCCATCTCCACGGCGGGCGCCCCGGCGATGATCTTCGACTGCGTCTTCACCAAACCACCGAACCGGAATGCGCCGATTGCCTCCGGAGGCGGGCAGACGGTGGTTGTCTCGGAGAACGTCTCGGCCGAGACAGACGGGGTCTATAGCGCCACCCGGCGCGGCAGGCTGTACGAGGTTCCGGCCGGGCAGCGCCGGGGCAGTCTCACCTCCGCGCAGCAGCGGTTTCTGAAGAGCACCTGGCCGGTGCCGACCAAGGTCTTCGATGCCAAGCGCGATTTCGGCGCCCAGGGGGATGGGAAGACCGACGACACGGCTGCAATCCAGCAGGCCATTGATGCTGCCCGTGCCGCCGGCAACGGCGCCCTGGCGTACATCCCCACGGGATTCTACGTAGTCACGGAGACCTTGCGCGTGACCGGCGCCGATTACTACGTGGGGGGCACCGGCTTCCGGACCTGCCTGGTCTGGCGCGGCGCCGAGGGCGGAACCATCATCGTTGTGGAGGACCCGGAGCGGATCACGCTGGAGAACCTCGCCATCGGCAATCACGACAGCGGGCAGATGAAGAACGGCATTGACGTGCTCCAGACCAGTACGGGCAAGCCGTCCTTTATCACCTACGACAACGTCTCGGTCTACGGCATGTACCAGAAGCAGCCCCTGCGCCAGGGCCTGTGGCTGCGGGGGCTGGGTAGTGGCTGCACGGTGCTGATCAGGCACCTGCAGGGGAATCTGCATCTGGTGGACTCGGCGGCGGCCACGATCCTGGCCAACACCAGTTACGAGGGCTCCGTCATCGTGGAGGGAAAGAGCAAGCAACGCGGTGGCTTCTTCGGCATCCAGACCCGCCTAGGGACTATCGTTAGCCATGCCCTGTACATCAAGGACAATCACAGCCTGGTGGCCAGCGACTTCTACGCCGAGCAGTCCGATCACGGCTTCAGCCTGCAGGGCGCCGCGGATGATCCGCCCGGGCGAGTGACGCTGCAGACTCCCAAGTTCCACTTCACGCCGCTGAAGGACGGCGGCGAGAATGTGCCTCTCACCATTGACAACTACAGCGGGCAGGTGTTTATGGGGCCGGTGCAGTTCTACGTTGAGCCGGTGCGGATGAGTCTCCGGCACCAGGGCGACCGACCTCTGCAGCTCTTTCTGATGGCCAGCTTCTTCTACAACACCGACTTGACTCCACAGTCCGGTCCAGGGCTGGAGCTCTTCATGGTCGGCTGCAAGCAGGCCTTCACTGAGCCCGACAGGCACGGTGCCGAAGACCGGATGGCCGAGGACACGCTGAGCAAGCTGGCGGTGGGGCTGGATGACCTGCGGAGGCTGGGAGATGTGGACCTAACGCTAAATCATCCGGCGGCGAGACCGTAGCTGCGGGGGCGACTGCGGAAGTCTGCGAGGAGACGGCCATGTTCAAGGTAGGCTGGGCGCAACGCGAACTGACATTCGATAAGCCGGTAATGCTGCAGGGGCAGATGCATGTGCGTGTCTCCCAAGGCGAGCAGGACCCGCTCACGGTGACAGCACTGGCGCTGGAGAGTGAGGGGGCTGCGGTGTTGTGGCTAGGCTGCGATCTGGTTGGCATCCCGGAGGAGCTGCTGGCGGCGACGCGCGCGGAGGTGGTTGCCCGGCTGCCCGACTTCGACACCCGGTTCGTGGTGATGAACGGGACTCACACGCACACCGGCCCGACACTGCTGGAGGGCACCTATGTCTGCCCGCCAGACGTGGAAATCGTGACGCCGGCGGAATGCCTGCGATTGACAGCGGAGACCGCTGCGGAGGCCGCCGCCGAGGCCTGGACCAACCGGGCCCCCGGCGGAATCACCCGCGGCTTCGGTCATGCAGTCGTCGGGCACAACCGCCGCGCCGCCTACTTGGACGGCAGCGCTCAGATGTATGGCGCCACCGACATCCCTGCCTTTAGCCATATCGAGGGCTATGAGGATCACAGTCTGGACCTGCTCTTCACCGTGGACGGAGAGGGGCAGTTGAGCGGCGTGGTCGTCAACCTGGCCTGCCCCTCTCAGGAAACCGAAGGGGACATGCTCATCTCGGCGGACTTCTGGCACGAGATCCGGGTGGAGTTGCGCCGGAGGTTGGGTGATGGACTCTTCGTCCTGCCCCAGTGCTCCGCGGCCGGGGACCAGTCACCCCACTTGCTGCTGCACAAGCGGGCCGAGCTGTACATGCTGGCCCGGCGCGGTTTGACCATGCGCCAGGAGATCGGGCGGCGGGTGGGGGAGGTGGTCGGGGAGGTATACTCCGTGGTGCACGGGGAGGTCGTAACCGACCCTTGCCTGGAGCACAGGGTCGAGACGGTTGAGCTACCGGGGCGGGCCATTACCGAGGCTGACTACCAGGCGGCTCTGACCCAGTTGCAGGGGCTGTCCGACCAAGACCCAGCCAGTGGCTGGCGACCGCGCCGTCTACATGAGGTGATTGCCGCTTATGAGGCCGGGAAAGGCAAGCCTCCGGTGCGCGTCGAGGTACACGCGCTGCGCCTGGGCGACGTAGCCCTGGTCACCAACCCCTTCGAGCTGTTTCTGGACTACGGGGAACGAATCAAAGCCCGCAGTGCGGCCGAGCAGACCTTCGTGGTGCAGCTGGCGTGCGGCACGCACGGGTATCTGCCCTCGAGGAAGGCGGTGGGCCTCAGCTACAGCGGTCAAGCCGTTGACAACGAGGTCGGACCGGAGAGCGGCGACCTGCTGGTGGAGCGGACGCTGGCGCTGATTGACGGGCTCTGGGAAGAGCAGAACGGCGCGGATCAGGCCTCTTAGCGTGGCCGGAGGAACGCACGCAGCCGAGAGCACTGCGCGGTAATCCCCTATGGGACGGGAGATGATCCGATGAGACTCCTCACGTGCACTCTCGCACTCGCCTTGTCCCTCGGATCGGTGGTAAGCGCCGGCACACCGCTGCCCCGCCTGCCGGCGCTCAACTGGGAGCCGCGCTCCGACTGGATCAGCGTGAAGGCCCAGGGGGCGGTTGGCGATGGGGTCGCCGATGATACCGCGGCGCTCCAAGCCGCCTTCGATCTCATCAAGCGCGGCGTCACCATCTACTTCCCGGCAGGGACCTACCGGGTGACCAAGACCCTGGTGATCCAGAGTCCGGACAAGTCCGCGCTGTACGGGGTGCTCATCGTCGGGCACGGCCGCGATACCCGCCTGGTCTGGGACGGCGAAGTCGGGGGGACGATGATCCAGGAAGAGGGGATGGGCTACTCGCGCTGGGTGGGGATGGAACTAGACGGAGCCGGCCAGGCCGCCACCGGTGCTTTCCACTCGTCCCAGCACACCTTCGAGACCGTCCACCGCAAGCAGCACATGGCCTTCCGCAACTTTACGCAGTACGGAGTCCGGGCCGATCCGCAGGACAACTTCGCCATGGCGGAGACCTCCTTCGAGAACTGTCTGTTCGAGAAGTGCGGAGTCGGGGTCTCCTTTGTGCAGTTCAACGACTACAACATAACCTTTGCCGGGTGCGAATTCCGCGACTGCAGAGCCGGAATAGAGTGCCTCCACGGCAATTTCTACGCGCGGAACTGTCACTTTGAGGGCAGCACAGAGGTGGATATCCTCTCCAAGCCGGAGCACGGGTGCTCGGTGCGGCGCTGCACTTCGCTGAACTCCAACTGGTTCCTGGTGCAAGACAATGCGGTCGCGGTGATGACGGTCGAGGGCTGCGCGGTGGGGGGCTGGAAGAACCCCCAGGGCGCGCTGTTGTTCCGAGGAGCGCCGGCTATGGTCTTCGACTGCGTCTTCTCCGATCCACCCCAGGGGGCCAAGTGCGCCGTCAACGTGGACTCCCATTGGCAGAAGCTGCTTCATGCGCAGAATGTCACCGCCGAAGGTCTGCCCCTTTTCAACCCAGAGGCAAGCCAGAGGGCCAATGTGCGGCTGTACGAGATTCCGGCAGGCCAGAGGAAGGGGGTGGCTCTGGCTCCGACGCAGCAGTTCCTGACGGACCAGGTGACGATCCCCGGCAAAGTCTTCGACGCCAAGCGAGACTTCGGGGCCAAGGGCGACAACAAGACGGACGACTCCGCGGCTATTCAGGCGGCGATTGACGCCGCCCGCATGGCGGGCAACGGCGCGCTCGCCTACGTCCCGGCGGGCGAGTATGCGGTCAAGGAGACGCTGAAGCTCTCGGGCGGCGGGTACTACTTCGGCGGGGCGGGGATGCTGTCTACGCGCTTGCACTGGCAGGGCCCGGACGACGGAACCACCATCGAGGTAACGGAGGCGGACCGGCTCACCATCGAGCACTTGGACCTGCAGAAGAGGAGTGGGATCGACATCCTACACACCGGAACGGGCGGGCCCTGCTCCGTCACGTACGACGGCCTCTTTGTGAGCCGGCCCAATGATGAGCCCTACGGCGGCGGTCTGTGTCTGCGGGGGCTGGACGAGCAGGCCACCGTCCGCATTCCCTGCCTGGCGGGGCTGATGCGCTTCACCGACTGCGCCCGCGCGACCATCCTGGTGCCGCTGTCGTACTACGGAGCGCTCATCGTGGAGGGCAAGGACCCGGCCCGCGGCGGGCTGACCGGAATCTTCAGCCGCTTCTCCGGCGGGCCGTACAACGTGCTGGTGCGCGACAACCACAGCCTGGTGATGAGCGATTACTACAGCGAGAGCTCCGGCAACATCTTCCGCTTCGAGGGCGGGCCGGACGATCCACCGGGGCGCATCACCATCCAGGGGGCCAAACTGCACCTGCGGCCGGAGATTGCGGGGAACCTGCTGGAGGCGCGCAGCTACGCCGGGCAGATCGTCATTGGCCCGGACCAGTTCAACGCGGCCAAGTCGGGGGGGATCAGGCTGGAGGGCGACCGGCCGCTGGAGGTGGCCCTGATCGGGTGCTGCTTCTACCACGCGCTACTCCAGCCGCAGGTGACGGGTGCGGCGCGTCTGTACCTGCTGGCCAGTGTGCCGGTGGCCGTCCAGGACCTGGTCCCGGGCGAAGGCGCCGATCCCTATGCCGACTCCCTGCCCCCGGAGAAGCTGCCGCTGCCGGCCGGGGCACTGGACGACCTGCGGAGACTGGGCGAGGCGGATCTGAGGGTGAGTCATCCCACCATCCTGTCGCCTTAGGCAGACCCCGCTACCCCGTCGTGTCGGCGCGGATCCGAATTGCACATAGTCATACCAAGTGCAAGACTACTTGCACTTGGTACGGGCCGCTGCCCCGGACATGGACGGTCCCCCCCGGCGCAGCAGGACCCCTCTGCGCTCTTCGCGAATACCTTCCCCATGAGACCCACCCGAGCGGCGCCCCTGCTTCCTCTTACCCTCTGTCTCGTCGCCCCTCTTGCGGCGCAAGGAGGTCCACCCGTGAAGACCCAGAGTGCGCTATATGGCTCCGCACAGTTGGCTACCGTCCGGCAGAACGCCGGAAGCCTGCCCTGGGGCAAAGCCCTTCGCGACCGCGTAGTGGAACTGGCCCAGCCTTGGCGCGAAATGAGCGATGAGCAGCTCTGGGGGCTCATGTTCGGGCCGACCATCACCCGCTCCTGGATGGTCTGGTCCAACGGTCACTGCCCGGCCTGCAAGCAGAGCGTGCCCATGTACAACTGGCAGATTGACGCCCTGACGCGCCCTTGGAAGACCCGTTGTCCACACTGCAAGGAACTCTTTCCCAAGAACGACTTCGCCGCGTTCTACCGGTCTGGACTCAATGAGCGTGGGGTCTTTGATCCGAAGCGCGCCGACCGGGCGCTGCTGTTCAACTCCGAGCATGCCGATCCGGACGATCCCCTGCGCCTGTTCGGAGTGGATGATGGTGAAGGGTATGTAGAGAAGGGGGAGAGCATCGGCGAGACGGCGGGGCCACCGGGAGCGGAGAAGCGCTGGCGGTTCATCGGCACCTACCTCATCTACGGACAGTGGAAACAGGCGGTAGTGGGCGGCATTCTCAACCTGTCGGCAGCCTACGCGCTAACCGGCGAGCAGGTCTACGCCCACAAGGCGGCCGTCCTGCTGGATCGGGTGGCTGACCTCTACTCCGGCTTCGACTACAAGCGCCAGGCCTTCACCTATGAGAAGCAGGAGGCGGAGGGTTACGTCTCGGTCTGGCACGATGCCTGTATGGAGACATACGAGTTGGTGCGCGCCTACGACATGATCTTCGAGGGGATGGACGGCGATGCGGAGTTGGTAGGCTTTCTTTCGCAGCAGGCCCAGCGCCACGGTCTGGCCAACACCAAGACTTCGGTCGCCGATATCCGCCGCAACATTGAGGACGGCTTGCTGCGCGAGGTTCAGGCTCACCGGCCCAAGATTGAGTCCAATGTCCCGCGCACCGACATGACCCTCGCGCTGATCGAGACGGTGTTGGGTTGGCCGGGGAATCGGGAAGAGGTGTTGGCCAAAGTCGGCGGGGTGGTGGCCATGTCCACCGGCGCGGACGGCGTGAGCGGAGAGAAGGGTCTGTCCGCCTACCAGGCCTTCTCGGCTCAGGGCCTGGCGACCTTCCTGGCCGAGTACGAGCGAGCCGAACCGGGCTTCCTGCAGGCCCTGGCCGAGAGGTATCCGTCCCTGCGCCGAACCTGGCGCTTCCACGTTGACACCTGGTGCCTGGAGAGGTACTACCCCTCCTGCGGCGACGGGGGTAACTTCGCCACTGCGGAACCCCACTACTGCGGAGTGGTGCTGAACCCGCCCACGGCCGAGGGATTGCGCCGCTATCCCTACTCTAACGCCCTGGCGCCGTCGGGCTACTCGTTCCTGTGGGCGCTATACGAGATTACCGGCGACCCTGTCTATGCCCAGCTGCTCTACCGGGAGAACGGCCGGCGTGTAGACAACCTGCCCTGGGACCTGTTCTGTGCCCGGCCGGCGCGAGTACGGCTGGCGCTGAGGGAGGCCATCAAGCAGCATGGGGAGCAGATTAACCTGGACAGCATCAACCTGACGCAGTGGCATCTGGCGATCCTCCGCGCCGGGGAGGGAGCCTCCGCCCGCGCGGCGTGGCTGGACTACGACACTAGCGGTAAGCACTCCCATTGGGACGGCCTCAACCTAGGTCTGTTTGCGCGGGGGCTGGACCTGCTTCCCGATTTCGGTTACCCACCGGTGCAGTACGGCGGTTGGGACTCCCCCCGCTCTGCCTGGTACAGCCTGACTGCAGCCCACAACACCGTGACGGTGGACGGCGCGAATCAGCGCGGGAGTAAGTGGCGGCCAGAGCCGATCGCGGGACAGGTCACCCTCTGGGCACACGGCCCAGGCGTGCAGGTAGTGCGGGCCACTGGCCCGGATATGTACGAGATACCTCAGTACGAGCGCACCGTGGCGATGGTGGATCTCTCGCCGGACGACTTCTACCTGGTGGACATTTTCCGTGTCGTCGGAGGGACGGACCATGCCAAATTCACCACCGGGCATTTCGGAACCCTCAGTACGCAAGGGCTCCAGTTGCGAGAGGTCGCACCGTTCGGCTACGAGACCCAGATGCGCGGACTGCGGGTAGACTCCGCGGCAGCGCCCGGCTGGAGCGCGGAATGGGCGGTGGAGGATCGCTATCGCCTGCGCGAGTCCGGCGCGCAGGTGCGCGTGCGGTATACCGACCTAACCGCTGGGGCGCAGGCCGGGACCTGCGAGGCGTGGGTGGCGCCGGGAGGCTTCGGCCGTACGGAGGATGCCTGGGTCCCGCGAGTAATGGTCCGCCGTCTCGCCGCCGCCCCGCCCCTGGCCTCCACCTTCGTCGCGGTGCTGGAGCCGTATGAGGGGCAGTCAAGCATCAAGTCCATCCGTCGGCTGCCCCTGGTCACAGAAGAGGGGCAACCGTACCCCGACGGCTGTGTGGCGGTGGAGATCACCCTGACCGACGGGCGCCAGGATCTGCTGGTCGCGGCCGATGTCGAAAACCCCCTCGGTCTACGGCCTTCCCTGGAGGCGGACGGTACACTGGTGCAGCCGGAGTGGGGAGTGCGGTTGCAGGGGGAGGTGTGCCTGGTCCGCAAGGATGCAGAGGGCAACATACAGTCGGTCGGATTGGGGATTGAGGAGTGATAGTTCCAAACGATAGAGATTCGGTAAAGCATACTTGCTCTTGATGCCTATCGGTGCTACACTATTGTCATTCAGGCGCAATACGCCTTGCGGAGGTGAGTGAAGTGGCCAGTCAGGTGAAGGTTTCCTCGAAATACCAGATTGTGATTCCCAAGGAGGTGCGGGAAAGAGCCAAGCTCAAGCCCGGGCAGAGAATGGTGATTCAGCTGAAGCATGGGCAGATCAGGCTCATCCCGGTTCGCCCCATGGAGGAACTGATCGGGTTCGTCAAGGGTATCGAGATCGAGGGCTTCCGGGAGGAGGAGGACCGCCTGTGATCGTGATGGACTCCACCGGTTGGTTGGAGATGTTCCTGGGAGGCCCCTCGGCCGAGGACTTCTACCGACGCTGGCGTGAAGCCGACTCCGTCGTGGTGCCGACCATCGAGATATTCGAGGTCTACAAGGTCCTGCTGCGCGAGGCCTCAGAGGAGGCCGCCGACGAGGGTACCGGCCGCATGCGTCTCATGACCGTGGTGCCGCTTAGTGATGATCTGGCAATTGAGGCTGCAGACTTCAGCCACCGGCATGGGCTGCCCATGGCTGATGCGATCATCTACGCAACGGCCCGTGCCCACCAGGCGCTGCTGATTACTAGCGACGCGCATTTCGCCGATCTGCCCGGCGTCGAGTACCTCCCCTTGTCCGCGGCGTAAGTCGTTGCGGCAGGACTTTTCCTCGGCGGCGCGAATCTTTCCCCTGCTCGATGCCACCAGCCCACCTCGGGAGGCTGTCCCATGCTCACCCTCTGGCCAGTTGACTCGCTAACCAAAGTCTTCCCCGATGACTCTCCGCCGGCGGCGCCGGGCGGAGCCCTAGAGATCCTCGCGGCCCGCGGCGCGGTAGAGTCGGGGCAGTGCGCCTTCCGCCTGGATCACGATGCCCCGGACCTGCAGGTCTCGCTTGAGCCGCCGGCAGCGCCGGGGGGCGCGGAATTGGAGGTCACCTGGCGGCGGGTAGATTTCGTCCCCGTCCGGCGGGCGGCGCTGGCTCTGGACGCGGGGCAGCGACTGCGGCCGGGGCCCTGCTTTATCCCTGATCCGCTGCTGGATGCCGAGGCCGTGGATGCGGTCTTCCGCAAGCCCGGCTGGGCCGCGGACAACAACGCGCTCTATCCGGGTGGCACCGCCATACCCCTCTGGGTAACCGTTGCGGTGCCAGCCGAGGCGGTGCCGGGACGCTATGAGGGCGCAGTCGTGCTCAGTGCGGATGGCATCTCCGCTCGGCTTCCACTGACGGTCGAGGTTTCCCCGGCTATCGTTCCCGCCGCGCGCCATCTGAAGCTGACCCAGTGGTTCTCGCCCCGCATTCTCGCCGAGGCCGGGCAGGTCGAGGCCTGGAGCCACGACCACTGGCGGCTGCTCAGCCTCTGGGGACGTAACCTCGCCGAGCACCGCGCCAACGTGATTCTCACCCCGCTGACCGACTTGCTCTTGCTCTCTCGCGACGGAGCCGGACGGCTGCAGGTTGACTTCTCCCGTTTCGACCGCTGGGTGGAGACCTTCGAGACGGCAGGGGCGTTGGGTTTCCTGGAAGGTGGGCATCTGGCCGGCCGCATCGCTGACTGGCAGGGCGGCTTTGGGCTGAACCAGTTCGTCATCCGCCGCACCGACGGGTCGGAGGAGAACCTAGGTATAGTGCCCGTCGAGGACCCGCGCGCGGAGTCCTTCCTCAGCGAGTTGCTCCCAGCGCTGGTGGCTCACCTGCGGGCCTCCGGATGGCTGGATCGCTACTACCAGCACCAGGCCGACGAGCCGGTCAAAGAGAATGCCCATTCCTACCGCGCTCTGGCTGAACTGGTGCACCGCTACGCCCCCGAACTGCGCCGTCTGGACGCGACCATGGGCGACGAATCGCTGGTCGGGACCGTGGATGTCTGGTGCCCGCAGAGCCAGGAAGCAGAAAAGGAACTGGCCTTCTTCCAGGCGCGGCAGGCCGCCGGCGAGGAGGTCTGGCACTATACCTGCCTGGCGCCCAACGGCGCTTACCCCAATCGGTTTCTGAACCAGCCGCTCCTCGCCGCGCGCCTGCTCCACTGGTTCAACTACCAGGCAGGCTTGACGGGCTACCTGCACTGGGGCTTCAATCAGTGGGGTAGTTGGCGGACGCCGGGCTTGCCCTGGTGTGACACCGAGGCCACTACCGTCCAGGGCACTAATCAGCTTCCGGCCGGGGATACCCACCTGGTCTATCCCGGCCCGGGCGGACGGCCGCTGGATTCCATCCGGCACGAGATGGTGCGGGAGGGCGTACAGGACTACGAGCTCTTGCGCATCGTTGGCGAGGCGCAGCCGGAGCAGGCGCAGAGGCTGACGCAGGCGGTACTGCCCTCTCTGGTACAGTACGAGCGCGATGTGCCCCGCTTCCGGGCGGTGCGGGCGAAGCTGCTACAGCTGGCGGCCAGGGCCCAGGGATAGGAAGGGGGCGAGCGACCCCGAGCGGCAGACGACAGTGTCTGTCTTCCGTTGCTTCGCCCTACTACAAGCCATCGTTGCTGGGAGGTAGTCCATGCGTTATCGCGTGCTTGCCGCGGCCTTGTCTCTTCTCTTGTGCACTGCCCTTGCCACCAGGGCAGAACTGACGCTGACCACGGTCCGCGCTGACAAGATCTACTACGACCCCGGCGCAGAGGCTAAGTTCGAGGTGGTCATCGCCAACCCCGATGCAGCCGCCGCCTCCGCTACCCTCCGTGTCGAGCTACTCAGCGACCTGGTGACGACGACCCCGCTGGCCGAGCAGGTAGTGAGTGTACCGGCCCAGGGGGAATCCACCTGGAGAGGCCAAGCCGTCATGCAGCCCGTCCTGGGGCTGGAATTGCGCGCTGTCCTGCTCCGCGACGGCCGGCCCTTCGCCACCAGGTCCGATTATTTCACCTGCGCCCGCTCCGTCCATCAGGTGCTGCAGTTCGGGGTTGGCAACCACGGCGCGTGGCAGTTCTCCGGGCTCATCGACAATATCCGGGACACTTACCCTAGGGAGTTCGCTGCTCAGATCCGCTCGAATTGGGGCAACTGCTCCGAGAAGTTTGGCTGGGCACCAAGCGATTTTGACTGCATGGCCCCGGCCTATGATCGCTGGTGGGCGGGGCAGACGGGCTACAACGAGTGCAAGCCCAACATGATCGCCGTCATTGAGGCCATGCATGAGCAGGGCATTCGGGTGGTCACCTACGGCAAGCAAGCGGGAGATGGCCCCGTCGGGTTCGAGACGCTTCGCCGCCACCCCGACCTCGGGATGTACAACAACGGCCGCTACGTTGGCGACAACTACGACGCAGCCTACCTGGACTACGTGACCGCGCTCGGTCCCCCCCACGAAGGTGACAGTCACATGGTGCCCGCCTTGCCCGCGGAGATGGCCCAGGCTGGCTACCCCGTCGCCTGGTACGAGCCCTTTGTCGGCTCGCCCACCGCGTGGTTTGATGTATGGTGGGACTGCTCCAACCCGCGGGTGGCGCAGATGGGCATCGGCCAGTTGGTCGACAGCGCGAAAATGTTCGGGTTTGACGGAGTGCGTTTCGACGGCGAGTTCGTCGCCTTGCGCTCCCAACGCCTCGACGGCTCCTGGACCCAGCCAGAGAACGCCGATCTGGAGGCTGCCAACGTTGCCCTCGTCCGCCAGATGAAGCAGGAGTGCTGGGCGTACAACCCCAAGTATCTCTTCGGCTATAACGCCGGCACTGCCATCACTTGGTCGATTCCTGGCGACAACGTTCCCGCGCAGTTCCGGGAAAAGTGCAAAGACGATGGCCTCATCGCCGACGAGTCTTTCGCCTTCCCCGGGGACGTGTCCTGGACCGTCTACTGCCTGCGGGTGCGCGCCGCTCAGGAGATCACCCATCACTATGGTGGACACTACGCCACCTATGCCTTCAACCGCTCCGGTACCAACCTGTACAACTATATCTTCCAGTATGCCCTACGCTCTCACCTGATGGTCGCGTGTGGTCTGCCCGAGCGGGGGTGGCTGGGGCGCAGTGCTACTCGGTTTGCCCGCCTGCTTTGGGATGACAGCCTCTCCACCTGGCACGCCGCGCCTGACCGGATCACGGTAACCGCAACTGCCCCCGTCATGTGGCAGGAATTCGCCGCCGTCGGCGACGCGCCGGGCGGAGGAACGCGTTACATCGTCCACTTGATCAACCCACCCATCTCACCCACTACCCTCGGGAAAGAGCAGCAACCGGGGGCGCCGGTTGAGAGCGTCGCAGTCAACTTCAAGAACCTGGAAAACCTCCAGCAAGCCTTTGTCGTAGACATGCAGGCCACCACCGCCACGCCCATCAAGCCTGAAGGAGAAACCTTCCAGGTCGGGCAGATCACCTACTGGAAGGTGCTGGTCGTGGATGTCAAGGAAGCCCGCCCCGCGCTCACCTATGATCAGCCCTCCTCCGTCGGCAAGATCGGCCCCAGCGCGCAGGAACTGCAGATCGCCGCGCCGACGGGGGAACCGCAGACGACCTTCCACCAGGTTATCGAAGCTCGGGCCGCCGGCGGCTTCATGGTCACCGACCCCGACGCCCTGGACGGGGAGGCAGTCCACATCACCGCCCATGACGGAATGTGGTGTCCAACCTACATGTACTTCTATCCGCGGATTCCTGGCCTGTACAAGGCTACCTTCCGCCTCAAAGCCTCCAACAACACCGAGACCTTCGGCTATGCCGGCGAATGCTACGTCACCGAGTGGAACATGCACCCCCTCCCCGGCGTGCCCCAGCTCCAGGGCGACGTCCTGCGCTTGCGGGCCACCGACTTCAGCGCGGCGGGCAAGTATGAGGAGTTCACCACCTACTTCCAGCACTCCGACGTGGGCTTCAGGGAAGTTCGCTTCCTCCACCACGGCGGCCCCACGGAGATTTGGTACGACCGGGTGACCGTTGAGCTCGTCCGGCCCTGGACTGAAGCCGAGCTGGCCGCGCACTACGCGGGCCTCGCCAAGCCCGCGGGTCTGACCCGGGCAAAACATGACCTTACCAGGGTGCTGATGGTCCGGGGCCTCTACAACCGTCTCTACCACTTGGATGAGGCCCTCGCCTCCGTACCACAGCTCAGCATGTCCACGGCCTACACCAGCTACGGCGGGCAGGCGGGGCTGGTCATTAAGGGCTTCAGCTGGGACTGGCCGGAGTTGTGGAATCAGGATGTCATCATTCTGAACAACGTGGAGACGAAAGGGCTTAGCTACGGCCAGGTACTGATGCTGCGCGAGTGGGTCAAAGAAGGCGGCGGGCTGCTCATCCTGGGCGGCCTGGTTACTCTGGGCCAGGACAACAACATGGCCCGCGGCTGGCCGGAGTTCCTACCCATCATCCTCGGCGGCCCCTGGGAGATCCGTAAGTGCGAGCCGCCGGTGAGACTGGAAGGCGGTAGTCTGGTCTTGTACCGGCACGTTGTGAAGGCTAAGCCGCGTACAACGACACTACTCAAGGGTGCCGGCGGAGAACCGCTGCTCGTGGGTCGCGGCTACGGTAAGGGTCGGGTCGCTGTCTTCACCGGGACGGTCCTGGGCGAGGTCCCCACAGGTGGCACCGCCTTCTGGGAGACGAAAGAGTGGCAGGAGACGGTGAGAAAGGCGGTCGCCTGGGTCGGTGCAAGATAGACCTTCGGGGACACCGACGTCTCGCCGGGGCGTCAGGCGCGGGCCGCTAACTGCGCCGTTCTAACGGATAGCCAAGGACTCGTCTGGCTACTGCCTGCGACCGAGGCGGTGTGCTGTGCTTTGGGTTGCGGCACGGGGAATCGCCAAGGGCACGCGCCCTCCGCGCGCGCAAATCGTCTGGGAAGGGTCTCGAATCCCAATCAGGAGGTTCTCTCATGCGCCATCTCTTCGCCATACTCCTTCTGTTTGCTCTGGCCTCCCTCCCGGCGGCGGCAGGGCTGACACTGACCACGGTCCGCGCCGACAAGATCTACTATGGCCCCGGCACCGAGGCACAGTTCAGAGTAGTCGTCGCCAATCCCGATGATGCCGAGGCCCAGGCTACCTTACGTGTCGAACTGGTCCGCGACGTGGATACCCGCAAGACGCTTACCGAGCAGCCGATCACCGTTCCGGCCAAGGGAGAGCACATCTGGAACGGCTCGCTCAAGCCTCCCACCGTGCTGGGCATGGCCCTTACCGCCACTCTCTGGCGCGACGGCCGGCTCCTCACCGCCAAGTCGGACTACTTCACCTGCGCCCGCTCCGTGCACCAGGTGCTTATCTTTGGCCGCGGCAACCACGGCGGTTGGCAGTTCTCCGGCATGATTGACGGCCTCAACAAGGCCTATCCCAAGAAGGTAATGTCCCAGGGCGTGGAAGTCACCGTCAACAGCTACCCGGAGGAGTTTGCCCTGCAGTGGCGCGATACCTACGGCAACTGCCTGGAGAAGTTCGGCTGGGCCCCCAGCGACTTTGACTGTCTCACGCCCGAAGAGGATCGCTGGTGGGCCGGCCAGACCGCCTACAATGAGTGCAAGACCAACATGATCGCCGTCATCAACGCCATGCACGCGCAGGGCGTGCGAGTGGTTACCTACGGCAAACAGTCGGCAGGTGGCATAGTCGGCTACGAGCGCTACCGCCGCCGGCCGGACCGGGCGCCCTACGGAAACGGTCGGCCTTGGCTGGAGAACTACTCCGCCGCCTACCTGGACTGGATGACCGTTTTGGGTCCGCCTCACCCCGACGAGATGCGCATGGTCCCCGGGACTCCTGAGGAGATGGAAAAGTCGGGTTACACCGGTTCCGGCTGGTTCCAGCCGTTCACACCCGGCGGTGCCAACTGGTGCGCCATCTGGTACGATTGCGCCGACCCCGAGCTAGCCGAGATTGGCATCGGCGAGCTGGCCAAGAGCGCCCAGATGTTCGGCTTCGATGGCGTCCGCTTTGACGGAGAGTTCTTCGCCAATCGCTACCAGAAGCTGGATGGCACCTGGAACCTGCCCGAAAAGACTGATCTGGAGCCGCTCAACGTCGCCCTCACGCAGCAAATGAAGAAGGAGTGCTGGGCCGTCAACCCGCGGTACCTGTTCGGCTACAATGCGGGGACGGACATCGCCTGGTCTATTCCGCTCGACAACACACCGCCCACCTTCCGGGAAAAGTGCAAGGATGACGGCCTGATCGCGAACGAGGCCTATGCCTTCCCCGGTGATGTGCCCTGGCATCAGTACTGCATGGCGGTGCGCCGCGAGGCGGAGATCGTCCGCTATTATGGCGGGCACTACGCCACCTACGCCTTCAATCGCGCTGGCAACAACCTGTACAACTACATCTTCCAGTACGCCCTGCGGGCGCACCAGATGGTGTTCTACAGCGGTCCCGGTGGCGAGTGGCTCAACCGCTCAGCCACCCGCTTCTCACGCCTGCTGTGGGACGACAGCCTGACGACCTGGCGGGGAGCAGCCGAGAAGATCAGTGTGGCCGCCAACCGCGATGTGTGGTGGCAGGACTTTGCCGCGGTCGGTGACTGTCCGGAGGGCGGTGCGCGGTACATTATCCATTTGTTCAACGCGCCCGCTTCGTCTACTACCTTCGGCAAGGACCAGATCCCCCCGGAGCCGGCCACCAACGTGGTAGTGCGGTGGAAGAACCTGACCGGTCTGCGCCAGGCCTGGGTGGTGGATATGGTGGGCACGACGGCCGAAGAGGTTAAAGCGGTGAATGGGGTCTTCACCGTGGGGGAAATCCCCATCTGGAAGATCCTGGTGGTAGACGTAACCGGCCCCAAGCCGCCGGTGACCTGGGAGGCGCCACCCGCCGGGGGCAAGCCTACCGGCCCCAGCGCCGAGGAACTGCAAATTGCTCCTCCGACCGTCACAAGCGGCGAATCCTGGCGCTCTGTGATCGAGCCGGAGCGTTGGGGCGGGGGGGAGGACGTCGCCGCCCGCGTGCCTGATCCGGATGCTTCCGCGGGCGGCGCAGTCATGGGCCAAGCGGGCGGAAAGACCGGTAGCATGGCCTACACCTACATCTACCCTCGGATCCCCGGCCACTACCGCCTCACCTGCCGCCTGAAGGTCTCCGACAACACCGTGGACCAGCCGGTCTTTCAGATAGGTGCCAGCTACTCGGTCGGCTCTCCCTTCCCCGGCGTCGGCCCGCTGCAAGCCGAGAGCAAGACCCTCAAAGCCACCGACTTCGCCAAGCCTAACGTCTACGAGACGTTCTCCATCGAGTTCGACTATGCTGACTACGGCTTCATGGGTGGCGGGGCCAGTTACCTGGGCAATGTCCAGGGCTGGTGGGACAACATGACCGTGGACCTCGTGCGCCCCTGGAGCGACCAGGAGTTGGCCGACTTCTACAAGAACTTCCAGCGACCGGAAGGCCTATCCAAGGTAGACAACGGTGCCCTCGATGTGCTCGTCGTGCGGGGGCTGTTCAACCGGCTTTACCGGATTGATGCGGCGATCAAGACAGTTCCCGGGTCCGAACAGTACGACGCATACACTGCTTATCACCCGCAGCGCGGTACCACGCTCAGCGGGTACCAGTGGGACTGGAAGCCCATCTGGGACCTGGACGTAGTCGTCCTGGCTAATGTGGAGACCAAGGGTCTCAACTACGGGCAGGTCTTGCTGCTCTCCGAGTGGGTCAAAGACGGCGGCGGCCTGCTCATTTTGGGCGGGCCGCTGACGCTGGGTCAAGACGACAACATGAAGCGGGCCTGGCCGCTGCTGCTGCCGGTAGACCTCAAGGGTCCCTGGGAGATGCGCAAGTGCGAACCTCCAGTCAAGTTGCCGAGCCTGGGCAGTGCTGTGGTGATGTACCGACATCTTGTTACCCCCAAAGAAGGCGCCGCCGTGCTGCTCAACGGCGCCGGGGGTGAGCCCTTACTCGTCGGTAAAGGCTATGGCAAAGGCCGGGTGGCGGTCTTCTCCGGCACGGTGATGGGCGAACCGCCGGCGGGCAGCAAAGCCTTCTGGGAGACCGACGCCTGGAAGACCGAGCTGGCGAAGGCGATTGCCTGGGTGGCGGGGAAATGAGACAGACTGCCGCCGTACCACGCGAGGTTGATGTCCAGGAGTCAGAGCAAGAGGGCGTCGCGCCCCGCAAGTGGGTGTCAGCCTTGCTCAGCGCGGGAGGGAACCGTCATGATCAAGTCTGCTTTCTGCTGGAGCTTCGGGCTCAATAGCCTGCGTGAGAATCTTCTCCGCTTGCAGCGCGAGGGACACTTCGACGGCGTGGAGTTCTGGCACAACGTGATCTGGGACGTGGACAAGGCCCGGCTGGGAGAGTACCTCGAGGAAGCCGGCCTGGCCTGCGTCCAGCTCTGCCCCTACTTCGAATTCACCGAAGGGCACGTGGCCTGGCAGCAGAGCATTGAACTGGGCCGGGAGTACATCCGTCTCAGCCGCCTGCTAGGCAAGCCGCTGATCCGGGTCTTCACTGGCCACGTCAGAGACACGGAAGCAACGCCCGACCAGTGGCAAGCGGCGATCAACGCGCTACAGACCCTGTGCGACGAGGCCTGCGACGACGGAATCCGCTTCTGTCTGGAGATCGGACACGGACTGATGTTCTCCAGTGCCTCAGTGCTGCGGTTACTGGAGGGAGTCAACCGGGTGAATCTGGGGGTCAATATCCAGGTCTGTCTGCCGCGAGAAGACCCGTGGTACACTTTGGAGCAACTGGGGCCGCATGCCATCCACATGCACGCCCACAACTGGCCGGGGCGATTGGGAGGCACGGAGATCACCTGGCTGGACTCAGGGGTGTTGGACTACGAGCAGTTTCTCGGCAAGCTGCTCGCCTATGGCTATGACGGCTACATCTCCGTGGAGCACCCCGACCACCACGGTAAGCACGACCCCTGGGTTACCGCCAGTGTCGACGGCCGCTATCTGGGGGAGCTGAAGAGGCGGCTCAACCGCTGATCCAGGACGCCTGGCAGAGGCAGCTACACTGCCAGCCTCTGCAGCTTATCTTTGAGTTGCTCGGCCTTGGCGCGACAGCTCAGGGCCCGCTTCACCAGGGGATGGTAGGCCAGGAACTGCCAGTCCGGCAGATCGGGCAACTCCTCCACCGCGTACTTAAGCCCGGTTGGACGCGGCGGCGCGAAGGCCACCCATTCGGCCACCGGCAACTGCTGGAAGGCCATCTCGATGTCCTGGAAGCGCAGGCGCTTGGCTTCTTCCGTCGCCATGGCTTGGGTGAACAGGTCAAACGCTCGCTGCCCCCATTCGCCGCCAACTTGCCGCATCAGGTTCCAGTGATGGACGGCCGTCTCTATGTCATCCCCCTGGTTGCGCAGCATGAAGGCCAAGCCGATGTTGGCGTGTACGATAGGGCTGTGCGGCTGGACTCGTAGCACCTCGCGGAAGTAGTGGATGGCGACCGACAGCATCTTGTTGACCTGCGCGGCCATCTGCCGCCTGCGTTGCTCACCCAGCGCGGCAGCCGCGGCGACTTCTCTCTGCATCTCTTGCGCCCGACGTGACTCTACGATCCCTACAGCATTATACAAGTAGGGCGGCGCGTCACCCACCGCTACCTTGCGCAGCAGCGCCAAAGCCTTGTCGTACTCGCCCAGTAGATAGTGCAGGACCCCCAGGTTGTAGGCAGCCTGGGAGGAGGTGGCGCGCACCTCCATAGCTCTTTCCAGGTAAGGCCGGGCCTTCCGGAACAGTTCTCGCGCCAGGGGGACGATCGGCTCCTCGGGTCCGGCCCCGTGTTGCTCTTGCTTCTGCACGCCAGCCACCAGGTAGGAGACGGCGATGGGGTAGGCCAGTTCATCGCTCTCCCCGCCCAAGTGCTTGGCTGCGTTGATGAAAGAGTCCGCCGCCAGTTCGTAGTCCTGGGAGAGATAGTTGATGAGCCCCAGGTTGAGCCAGGCCTCCGTGACTTGGCTGCGTCCAGCGGCGATGACCCGACGGAAGGCCGCGTCGGCGGCGCCCAGGTTGTAGTCATACAGCTTGGCCTGGGTCGCCCCAGCTTTGGGGTCGATGGAGATAGCGGTAAGCAGGTACGCCAGCCCGCGGCCGAAAGCCATCTCGTCGCTCTGGCTGGTATCCTGCCCCAGACGCTCCAGCACCTCTTCGGTCCGCCCCTCACGCAGGGCGACGACGATCAGGTTGCCCTCCGCGACGCTGCCGGGCGCCAGCGCCGCCGCCTCCCGGAAGCACTCCTCCGCCTCCTGGTACTTCCCTTGCTGCCACAAACAGATCCCCACGTTGTTCAGAACGTCGCTGTCGTGGGGCGCCAGGTTCTTGGCCAACAGCGCGGCCTTCAGGGCGTCGTCGTAATCGTGCATCGCCAACCGTACCAACGCGGCGTTGTGGAGGGGCGCTGCAGTTTGTGCCAGGTGGTGCGCGGCGTTGTACTCCTCCAGGGCGTCCTCGTACTTGCCCTGTACTGCGTAGGCATTGCCTAGGTTCAGCAACACGGCCGGACTGCGCGGTGCCAGCGTCTGGGCGCGCAGAAGCCAGCGCTCGGCCGTGCGCAGGTCGCCTGCCTGGCAGAGCAGAGCTCCGAGATTGCTGCAAACTACGGCCTCGCCGGGCAGAAGCGCGGCGGCCGAGGCCATATCCGTGAGCGCCACCTGCAAATCGCCCTGTCGAGACGCGATCGCGCCGAGATTAGCCCGAGCCAGGGCGTAGTTGGGGCGCTCGCGCAAGGCTAGGCTCAGGTCCTCCCACGCCCGCTGCACCTCTCCGTCCCGCAGGGCGCGGACCCCCAGGTTGTTGAGCACCCGCGCGTGGGCCCGCTCCCGGGCCAACGCCTGGAGACGCTCTAAGAGAGGTCCCGGGGGAGCCTCCCAAGCTACCCGCGCAAGATTTGCCTCGGACAAACTCTGGGACTGCTCCTCCAGCTTTTCCAACAGGTAATCCAGCCGGTCCCACTGTTCAGTCTCCGCCAGAGCCACCACCAGGTTCGCAGGCTCCCAGCCTTGACTGCCGGTGGCCAGCAACTGCCCCAACGTTCCGGCTGCTCCGGCGTAATCGCGGCGAAGGCAGGCGATGACCGCCTGATCGTTTACCCGCTGGTCAGGCGACAACTCGCCGTCTGTCTGCTCAGCCAGATCACGATGCGCCTGTCCAGATAACACCAGCGCCTTGTCGGTGTTCTGCCGCAGGGCTACCTGGTACCAGATCTTGCGGAAGAACGCCCCGACCAGCCGAGGGATGACCACCACGAGGAACACCAAACACGACCCGCCGATGGCTGCTAGCACATAGACCAGCCAGCGGCTCTCGTGGATCATGAGGTGGGAGTAGAGGATCCCCAGTCCTGTACCGACTACGATGCTGAGGATGGTCAGCGTATGGCGGCGGCGCCGCAGGGGCAGACGTGAAGGCATCTCAGTCTGCGCCCTCCCCAGCGTGGCCCGTACTTGGGCGCTCATCGCGTCGGCAAGGATGCGCACCGGCACTCCCCCTTAGTCCTATCTACTCTGATTATACACAGTTTCTTTCTGTAGTCTACCCCTTGGGTCGCTCCGGGAAACCCCGACGCGGAGGTCTAGCCCGCCGCGAAGCGGAAAGAGGGGACACGCCAAACTGGCCTCGCACGCCGGAAGCGTCAGACAGGGGAGGAGGCTTCGAAGTGGCCGGGTACCGCCATGCTGCTTGCCGCGTGAGCAGATGACTCTCACCGACCTGATGGAACGGATTCGGGCGTGTCTTCCCGCCATAGTCTGGGCACGGCGGCTTTCCCGCGGAGCGCGGGCGGAGCAGGCGGCGGCCCGCTATCTGCGCCGCCATGGCTACCGTCTCTTGGGCCGAAACCTGCGTGTGGCCGGCGGTGAGATTGACTTGCTGGCGGCCCACGAAGGCTGGCTGGTGATCGTGGAGGTGCGCAGTTACCGACGCGGGGAAGGCCGGCCGCCGCGAGAGAGCCTGAGTCGAGACAAACAGCGCCGCCTGCGCCGCTTGGCCGAAGAGGTGGGCAAGCGCCCGCTCTGGCGCAACCGTCCGCTGCGCATTGACCTGGTAGAGGTCGCGACTGATTCCCAGGGGCGAGCGGAGGGATTTGAGGTTTTCAGGGGGATCTGAAGTGACCTGCGTTCCCTCCTCTGGATTGCGTTGTGCCGCCCGCCTACCTGCGGTATAATCAGGATGTCGTCCTCCAGACCCAAGAGGTGATCCCCATGGCCGAAGCTCCTGGCCGCCCCCGCGTGGCCCTGATTCAGTTCCCCGGCTCCAACTGCGAATGGGAAACCAAACGCGCCGCGGAAGCCGCCGGCATGGACTGCGATATCTTCCGCTGGAATCGTCCCGCCGAGGGCCTGGTGGCCTACGACGGCTACCTCATCGGCGGTGGGTTCTCCTACCAGGACCGCGTGCGCAGCGGCGTCATCGCTACCAAGGAGCCCATTGTCCGCACGCTCTTTGACCAGGTGACCCAGGAGGGCAAGCTGGTGTTGGGGATCTGCAACGGCGCACAGGTGCTGGTGGAGGCCGGACTTGTGCCGGGCCTGCGGCCCGGTGAGGTGGAGATGGCCCTCGCCCCCAACCGCCCCAATCCGCGCGAGCGCCTAGGTGCCTTCATCTGCCGCTGGGTGTACCTCAAGCACACAGCCGGTCTGGGCCGCTGCGCCCTCACGGGCGAGATGCCCGAGGGTTACGTCTGGCCGGTGCCCATCGCCCATGGCGAGGGTCGCTTCACCACCCGCCAGTCCGACCTGCTGGAGCAACTGCAGAGTAACGACCAGATCGTCTTCCAGTACTGCGACGCCTCTGGCCGCATCGACATGGATCCGGCCGTCAACCCCAACGGCGCGCTGGCCTCCATCGCCGGCTTGTGCAATCCGGAGGGCAACGTCCTGGCGATGATGCCACATCCGGAGCGGGCCAGTTTTCTGCGCCAGATCCCTTACGAGCTCAACGACGAGTGGGCATCCCGGCGCCTGGCCGCTTGGGGAGACGCCACCGCCATGCTTCAGCCGGGTCCGGGCCGCCTGATCTTCGATTCGCTGCGAGAGGCGCTGCTCAAGCGGGTGGCGGTGTAACCCGGTCTGGCGTTGATCCCGTGCAGATTGGGGTGCCTCCGCTCTTCCGGGGTGGTCCGGTCACTGCTCACTTCATCCACGGACACTGCTCGCGTTGCTCGCAGTGCCCGCAACCATGCGTCCTGGACACCAAGGGCAGGATCACGTAGGAGTTGAGCACGAAAGCCGCCAGCACCGCCGCCAATGGCCAGCAGAAGCCTCGCGCTAGCGCCATTCCCCCCGGCACCAGCGGGATGATCCACAGCGGGACGATCACGGCGATATGCCGCTTGAACTCCACCCGGAAGCGCGAGGTGTCGCCCGCTGCTCGCAGCCGGGCCGAGATTACCCCGTACCCGCAGGGGCAGGACCAATGCCCGTAACTGGGACAATGCGGGCAGAGGAAGAGGATGATCCACAGCGGCCCGAGCAGGCCATAGGCCAGGTAGCCGCCCGCTGCCCACCAGGCTCTGCTGCCTGGTCCCAGCGCCAGCAGCAGCGTCGCCATCCCCAGAAGAATCATCAGGGAATAGGGAAGGTTGCTCAGGGTGGCCCTGCCCACCTGTGGTTCGCCCTCGCACGAGCCAAGGGAAGGGTTCATCTCGTGATGCTCCGCTGTTGAGGTTATCCGGATATGGTGCGCCCTCGCTCGGGTCCGCTGCTTCAGACCAGGCCCGGCTGGCTTGCTACCGGCTTATCCCACGGCCCCGGCCGGCCCGACGCCGTCAGACCCAGCAATCCGCGGTAGACCAACGTCCAGTACGTAGAAAGAAAACCGGTGAAGACGCCCCCCAGGACCAGCAGGGCGGCCAACACCACGCCTCCGACCAGAATCCCGTACACCACCGTGCCCGCCACGTGGGTTAGGGCATATACCCCCAGTCCGACCACTACCAACACCCCGCCCACCAGTAGCAGCACCATCGCCACGGCTAGACCATAGGCAAAACGCACCGCCAGTTCCACCAGCCAGCTCACCAGGGCTGTTCCCAGTCGCGACAAGATCAGTTGGTGCGACCACTCCAGGCCGTCGGTTATCCCCGTGCCCGTCAGCACCATACGCCGGGCGGCGAAGCGCGCCAGCATGCTGGCGTACCAGGCCGCCGCAATGAACAGCAGGACAAAGAGCAGTCCCAACGCCACCGCCCCGACGATGGCCCCTACCTGCTTGTGCCCCACCAGCACTATCACCACGATCGGCGCGGCCAGGGCTAGCAGCAGCAACAGCAGCGCCAGCCCCACCAGCAGGTTCAGCCCCAGCAAGCGCCAGAAGAAGGCCCGCCCCTGCTCCAACGCCACGGAGAAGCCCAGCGCCACGCGGCTTTCTTCCAGCGCCTGCGCGGCCAGGATCAGGCCGGCCTGTGCCGAAATGGAGAAGTAGAGAAGAATCAGCCACAGCAGGAACAGCAGCACTGCCCCGGCGACGACCAGGCCCAGGAAGGGCAGCAGCGCCGCCCAGACCTTGCGCAGGCTTGCGTCGAAATCCCCGTCGTCCCAGGGAAGGCCAGCCCAGGACGGCGCGTCGGAGGGAGCCAGGTGCGGCACAAACAGCCGGACCGCGGAGGGCCAGGCGGAGGAGCTCCTCTCCTGCTCGCGGTCTGAGGGAGTAGGGGGAATGTTCGGGAGCCGAAAGCTGCCCTGAAAGCCACCGCCCTCGGTGAACATCGCGAGCAGCCCCAGCCACCAGATGAATCGGTGCCGGCGCACAATCTCCCACGCCCGCCCCAGCAGGTAGGAGTAGTTCATTGCCGCTGACTATAGCGCGGGCCGGGTCGGCCGTCAACCGCGGCTCTGAGGAGCATTGGCCCGGACCGTACTCGCCACTTGCCACCATGAAGGTCCTCCCCGCCACCGCGCCGAATACTCTCCCACCATGCATGCCATCGAGCTTCTCGTCACCCTCAAGATCCCTGACGTAACTGCCCTGACGGCCGCCAATACCATTCGCCGCCGCCTGGGGTACGCCGAGCGACTGAGTTGGCTGCGCCGCGCTGACTACTACCGCCTGGAAATCGACGCGGAATCGGAGCAAGCGGCCCTGGACCTGGTTCGCGAGCTGGCTCTGCGCACCAACTACTTTGTCAACCCCAATAAGCATTCCTTCACGGTACGCCCGTACGAGCAACGGGTCTCACCCCCGCCCTGTGACGGCGAGTTCGAGGTGGAGACGCTGATCACCGATGTCGAGGGCGATCGCTCCCCCGATCTGGAGGCGTCCCTCAGCGGCGACCGGCTCGCTCAGGGACGTGTCAAAGCGGTACACACGGGGGTGCTCTGGACGCTGCGCCTGCGGGCCGACAGCCCGGCGGAGGCGCTGGATATGGCTCGCGACATCGCCATCACCAGAGCCCGCGACCGTGGCCTGCTCGCCAACCCTCACTTCCAGGCGGTGCGCATCGGGTAGAGGCCCTAATTGCTCGCCAGGCAAGACAGGCAGTGCCTCCTGCAGTGTCCTCTTGAGTCCGCATACCTTGCCCCGACCACTTCGGCCGACTATAATCCACACGAGCGCGATCATCGCAGCCATGCTACCGAACTCCGACCGCCGCTCCTCGTCTTATAGTACGTAATCCCAGAGTCAGCGCCAGCCAACCACGCGAGCACCACCCGCAAGCCGGGCCCAAGCCAGTCACCGGCATACGTGCTGTCCGACCTGATTGTGCGGCTCCTGGCTGCAGTCATTGTTGCCCGCTGTAGGTACACAACTCAACCACATTCGCACAGAGATGACACTCTCCCTCCTCGGCATTGGGAGGCAAAAGGGGGTATTTGCGTGATCTCTCTCCAGCGTGTGAAGGAGTACAGTATCCGAGCAGGTGTCACGCAGATCGTGAACCTGCTCTCAGTTTCCTCGAAGGCCAACCTCATTCGCGTCATGCACCTGATCGAGCGAATGGCGCCCTCTCCCATCTACCAGGCCGAGGTTGCCTGGCTGCGAGGCCTCTTCGAGCAGGGCCACCCCGCCGCAGACTTGGCCATGCGCCTGTTCCACGAGGCCAACCCCATCGTCCGCCGCCGCTTGCTTAACGGCTTGTTCTTCAACAATGTCTTTGCCGGACACCTCATCCGCGAGCGTGTCCGACAGGAACAGGGCTTCACCCCACCTGCGCTGATTACCATCAGCCCCTCCATGCGCTGCAATCTGCGCTGCTACGGCTGCTACGCGTGGGAGTACAGCAAGGCGGAGCAGTTGGAGCCGGAGACCTTTGAGCGCGTGCTCAACGAAGCCGAGCAGATGGGGATCTACTTCGTTACCATCTCGGGGGGCGAGCCCTTCATGTACGAGCCCTTCCTGGTGGAGGCCGAACGGCACCCCAACATGGTCTTTCAGGTCTACACCAACGGCACCTTCATCGACGACGACATGGCTAAGCGGCTGGGGCGGTTGGGGAATGTCTTTCCCGCCATCAGTGTGGAGGGCTTCAAGGCGGAAACCGACGGCCGGCGAGGAGAAGGCACCTTCGACAAGGTCTGTGCCGCCATGCAGGCCTTGCGCCGGGAAGGCTGCATCTACGGCTTCTCCTGCACTGCGACTCGGCTCAACACCGACCTGATCACCAGCCCCGAGTTCATTGACTTCTGGGTGGGGCAGGGCTGCTACTTCGGCTGGTTCTTTACCTACATTCCCATCGGCCGGGAGCCGGACCTGGAACTGATGCAGACCCCGGAGCAGCGAGACCGCCTGCGCCGCTGGACGCTAGAAATTCGGCGCACCCGCCCCATCTTTGTCGGCGACTTCTGGAACGACGGTCACCTCACCGGTGGCTGCATGGCTGGCGGGCGCCGCTACCTGCAGATCAACCATCGCGGGGATGTCGAGCCCTGCGTCTTCTGCCATTTTGCGGTGGACAATATCCACAACAAGTCGCTGGCCGAAGCGCTCAACTCCGACTTCTTCCGCGACATACGCTCCCAGATCCCCTACAACGAGAACGTGCTGCGTCCGTGTATGATCATAGACAACCCTGCCGTGCTGCGACAGGCCGTACGCAAGCACGGAGCGTACGCCACCGACAACGGTGGGGAGAGTCTCATGTGCGATATCGCCGCGGACCTGGATCACTACGCCGAATCTTGGGGACGGGTCGCCGATGAAGCGTGGGCGCATGGCTACGAGTGGGCGAAGGAAGGTGGTCTGCTTGCTCAGACTCCATCTGATCGCACCAACCGGCAGGAAGTCACCGGCGCCGCTGCGGGGACGCCCGGCTAAAGGCCTCTTCCCCCCGCTCAGCCTGCTGCAGGTCGCGGCACTCACTCCTGAAAACTTCGAGGTGCGCCTCACGGACGAGGCGCTCGACCCCGTGTGGTTTGACGAGCCCGCAGACCTGGTGGGCCTGACGGCACTGACCTCCACCGCGCCCCGGGCTTACGAAATCGCCGACGAGTTCCGGGCGCGCGGGGTCCCAGTCGTGATGGGCGGTATGCATGCCTCCGCCCTGCCGGAAGAAGCGCTCCGGCATGTGGACGCAGTAGTGGTGGGCGAAGCCGAAGGCGTATGGCCGCAACTGCTGGAGGATTTCCAGCATGGACGCCTGCAGCGCTTGTACCGCCAGGACCAGCACCCTAGCCTGGTCGGCCTGCCCCCTCCTCGTCGCGATTTGATTGACCCTCGCCGCTATTACGCCCGGGCGACGCTGCAGGCCTCCCGCGGCTGTCCCTTCGACTGCGCCTACTGCACCGTTACCTGCTTCTTCGGCCACACGTACCGCTGCCGGCCCGTGGACGAGGTCGTTGCCGAGTGTGCTGCCTTGCGAGCTCGGCCTCTGGTCTTTGTGGACGACAACATCGTGGGCAAGCCCAGCTACGCGCAGCAGCTCTTTGCGCGGCTCCGCGATCTGCACACCACCTGGGTGAGCCAGGCCTCCACCACGATGGTGCAAACCCCCAACCTCCTGCGAAAGGCCTCCGAGGCTGGCTGCCGCTTGCTCTTTGTCGGCCTGGAGACGCTGTCGGCGGCCAACCTGGCCCATGTAGGCAAGCGCATCAATGTCGTCGGCAAGTACCGCGATCTCATCCATCGCCTGCACGACCTCAACATCTCCTGCGTGGGCAGCTTCATGTTCGGCATGGACGACGACGACGAGGAAGTCTTCGACCGCACCGCCGATTTCGCCGACGAGGTGGGGCTGGATGTAGGCATGTTCTCCATCCTAACGCCGCTGCCGGGCACGCGCCTGTACAGTCAATTGGAACGCGAAGGGCGCATCATTGATCGTGACTGGTCCCGCTACGACGGCAGCCACGTCGTCTTCCGCCCGGCGCGACTGACTGTCGAGGCTCTGGAGGCCGGATTCCGCCGCCTGCACCGGCGCTTCTACTCCTGGGGCAGCATCCTCAAGCGCTGCGGACAGCACTTGAGCTCGGTAGCAATGCTTATTAACGGCATCTACCATTGGAAGGTCCAGCGCTGGCTGGCGGAGAACCCCTAGTCCGTGAGCGCCCCCCTCTGGTCGCCCAGCCGTGCCGGATCGCGCTGCGCCCGTCCCATACACTTGCCGCCTCTCAGGAGCAGACTGATGCCTACCGTCGAGAGCCAGACCTTGATTAATGCCCCCCTTAACCAAGTCTACGCCCTGGCCCGCGACATTGAGCGCTTTCCGCAGTTCATGGAAGACGTCGAGGAGGTGACCATTCTGGAGCAAACGCCCGAGCGGCAGGTCAGCCGCTGGGTGGGGGCAATCCGGGAACTCCGGCGGACCATTACCTGGACGGAGGAGGACTTCTGGGACGACCAGCAGCACGTCTGCGTCTTCCGGCAGACGGAGGGCGATTTCACCGAGTACAGCGGGCGCTGGGAGTTCGTACCGGAAGGGGGGAGTACGCGAGTGCGTCTGCGGCTGGATTACGAGTATCGCGTGCCGCTGGTGGGGGCCCTCATCCAGAGCCTGTTGCTCAAGAAGATGCAGGCCAACGCCCAGGCCATGCTCCTGGCGCTACAGCGAGAGGCCGAAAGACCCGGCGTCTAGCTGCGGCTCCGGTTTGGGCCTGGGAGCGGTCTAGCGGCGCCGGAAAGAGAGCAAGGAGGTCCGGTGGGAGCGATCTTGCGTTTCCCGGATGCGCGCCATGACCATGCCGGAGAAGTCCGCGGGCGCTCGTTCACCGCTGATGAGACTCAGCAGGTACTCTACCCCGCGCATCTCCTCGCAGAACTCCCGGCATGCCGGACACCTGGCCCGATGGCTGTCGCTGGTGGCGCGCTGCTCACTGCTCAGGTCGGCTTCGGTCGCTAGTACTACGAGTCGGCGAAAATGTCTGCACCTCATACCGCACTCCCACCCATGCCTGCCACCTCCGGGGAGGAGCCGGAGGGCGGCCCCGACCAGGTCCGGACCGTCTCCAGCGGCAATCGCTCCCGCAGTTTCTCCCGTAACTGGCTGCGCGCGTTAAACAGCCGGCTCTTCACCGTACCCACCGGGCAGCCTAGAATCTTGGCGATCTCCCCGTAGCTTAGGCCCTGCAGGTCCGCCAGCACGACCACAGGCCGAAGCTTATCTGATAGCTCCCCCACCGCCTCCCACACCTCCCGCCGCAGCTCCTGCTGCTCGAGCGCCTCCGCCGGCCCATGGGTTCCCTCGTCGGGAAGGTCATGCTCCAACTCCGAGCTGTCGGCCCCCGTGACCGGCTCGTCCAGCGATACCGTCACCAGCCCCCGCCGCTTGCGGCTGCGCGCTGCGTCAATAGCCAGGTTGGAGGCGATGCGGTAAAGCCACGTTTGGAAGCTCGAAGCGCCGCGGAAACGGCCCAGCCCTTGCCACGCCCGCACGAACGTCTCCTGCGCGATGTCCTGCGCCTCCACCGGGTCGTAGATCATGCGCAGTACGTAGTTGTAGACCCGGTCCTGATAGTGGGCAACCAGTCGCTCAAAGGCCTGCAGGTCCCCGGCGCGCGCCCGCTCGACCAGGGCTTCGATGCTCTCCTGCTTGTACGCGCGCCTAGTCATAACAGACGGAGCGTCCCGCCGGAAGTTCGCTTCCCGTCAGCCGCAGCGGCTTGCTTCAGGTGGCCTCCCCGATCTCGGCCTCCGAAGGTCCCAGATACAGCCGCGTGTCCAGGCCCCGATGCCACCGGGTCCAGTCTCCCTCCCGCACTCCGGGACTGTGCATGAAGTCCTCCGCGATTTGGAGCTTGGCGTCCAGGTTGTCCGCATAGTGCAGAGCGATGGCCTCCGCCGTCGCCGGGCGGACGGGCGCTCCCCAGTCCAGTTGCCCGTGGTGACTGAGCAGCATGTGCGTCAACACCATCGCCAGGCGGGCCGGGAAGTCCTCCTGCGCGGCAATCCGGCTGAGCACGAAGCGGTCTGTGAGAACCACATGCCCCAGCAGTCGTCCCATATCGGTGTGCACATAGGCCAGGTCGCCCGTCAGTTCCCACAGCTTGCCCACGTCATGCAATAGCGCGCCGGTGAGCAGCAGATCCCGGTCCAACTCGGGATGCAGGGCCGCCGCCTGCCGACAGACGGCGGCCACCGCCAGCGTGTGCTGCAGCAGCCCGCCCACGCAGGCGTGATGCAGATGCTGTGCCCCGGGAGCGTGAAAGAACCGTGCGCGGAAGTCCGGGTTGTCAAAAATGGCGTGCAGCAGCCCCGCCAGGTGGGGGTTAGTCACCTGCTCAATTGCCTCGTCCAACTCCGCCGCCATCTCCGCCAAGGGCCGGGAGGCCACGCGCACAAAATCGGCGTGGTCATACTCCTCGGGCTGCGCCGGGCGCAGGCTCGACAGCACCAGTTGCTTCTCGCCCCTGTACTCATCCACTCGGCCCTCCACCGCCACCACCAGGCCCGCGCGCAACCCCTCCGCGGCCTCCTCCGCTCCGTCCCACATGCGGGCCGGAATCTCTCCGCTCCGGTCAGCCAGGCGCAGATCCAGGTATTGCCCCGGCTTGTTGCGGAAGGGAGCCAGTTTCGCGCCGGTCACGGCGAAGCAGTCGCTTACCGCCTGTCCCGGCATCAGGTCGGCGATCATGATCTTGGCCATGGGCAGAGTTAACTCTCCCGGAGTGGCCTCGCAGTAGCGGCGCTTTGCCGCGTCACCGCACAGGGCCGAGGCCCTAAGGCTCAGTCCTTCTCCGGCGCGGCGTACTCCTTGAGCACCTGAGCAAAGTGCGCCAGACGGCGCTGCACCTTGCCGTGCACCGTTTCCGCGGGGTATTCACCATGTGCATCGGGCTCTCCCGCGGGCAACCCCGTGAGTAGCGCTAGACCCTCGTCCAGAGTGGCGATGCTGTAGACATGGAAGCTGCCCTCGCGCACCGCTGCCACTACGTCGGGTCTCAGCATCAGGTGCCTTCGGTTGGCTGCCGGTATGACTACCCCCTGCGTCCCGGTGAAACCCTTGCGCCGGCAGGCGTCGAAAAACCCCTCCACCTTGCGGGTGACGCCACCCACCGGCTGGATCAGGCCGTGCTGATTGACCGAGCCGGTGACCGCCAGATCCTGCCGCACGGGTATTTCGCCCAGGCTGGACAGCAGGGCGAACAACTCCGCCGCCGACGCCGAGTCCCCCTCTACCTCCTCGTAGCTCTGCTCAAAGCCCAGACTCACGGCGCAGCTCAACGGTCGATCAGCGGCGTATTTCTCCCCCAAATAGCCGCTTAGGATGAGCACGCCCTTATCGTGGATCGGTCCGCTCAGCTTGACCTCCCGCTCGATGTTGACCACACCGGGCCTTCCCAGATAGGTGCGGGCGGTGATACGCGAAGGCTTCCCTACCAGGTAGTCGCCCAGCGGCAGCAGCGCGATCCCGTTGACCTGCCCCACGGCCCTGCCCTCCGTGTCTACCATCAACACATCTTCCTCAATCAGATCGAGCAACCGCTCCTCGATTCGGTTGGAGCGCCAGACGTGCTGCTCAATAGCCCGGACTACGTCCTCGGCCTCCACCGCGGCGCCGCCGTTGCGTTCCAGTGCCCAGTGTGCTGCCTCCTGAATCAAGTCGGCGACGTCCATGAAGCGGGTGGTCAGCTTGCCCTGATCCTCTGCCAGGCGCGAGCCGTGCTCCACGATCTGCGCCACCGCCTCGGCCGTGAACGGCGGCAAGCCGCTCTCCTGGCAGGTCCGAGCTACATAGCCCAGATACAGCCTCTCGCTCTCTGCGTTCCGCTCCATGTCCGAGCCCAGGTCGGCCTTGACCTTGAACAACTTGCCGAAATCCTCGTCGTACTGGTGCAGCAAGTAGTAGAGCAACGGGGTGCCGATCAGCACGACCTTCAAATCCACCGGAATCGGCTCCGGCTCCAGGGTGACCGTCGAGACAAAGCGGAACTGGTCCTGCAAAGACTCAATCTTGATCTCGCGGTTCTTCAGGCAGCGCTTGAGGGCATCCCAGGCGTAGGGCCGCTGTAGCAGCGCCAGCGCATCCAGGATCAGATAACCCCCGTTGGCCCGGTGCAGGGCGCCCGGTCGAATCATGGTGAAGTCCGTGACCAGTGCCCCCATCTGCGTCTGATACTCCACCTCGCCAGTGAGATTGTGGATGGTGGGATTAGGCTCGTAGACAACGGGCGCATCCTTGTCCTTTCCGTGTTCCACTAGGAGATTCACCCGATAGCGGGCATATGGGCTGGGCTCTACCGGCATCAGCCCCGGCGGGAACGGGAGGGGCATGGCATGCTCCTCTCCGTCTCGGAACTGCGCGACATTCTCGACTAGATCGCCCATTACCGCCTTGAGGTGATCCACGACCTCGGGCAGGTCGGCATACCGGGCCGCCGCCTCCTCAATCAGATGAGCGGCGGCGAACTGTACCATCTCTCGATCCAGTTGCCGGACCTGAGCCCGTGCCTCGTGCTCCTTGCGGTGGCCCCGTCGCAGAATGTCGATCAGTTGTTCCTGGAGTTCCTGGCGCTTCTTGTCAAGGGCCTCGCGCTCTTCCTCCGGGAGTGCCGCGTACTCCTGGGGTGGCAGGATCTCTCCATCCTTGGCAGGAGCGACAATCAGCCCGTCCGATCCGCGCCCAATGGCGAAGCCCGCCTCCTGCGCCTGGCGCTCGAATTCGCCGATCTCCGCCTGTCGCTCATCGCGGAAAGCCTTCAATAGCTGATCGCGGCGCTGCTGATAATCATCGCTGTCAAAGACAGCGCGGATGGATTGATCGAGACTCTTGATCAGCTCCTCCATATCGTGGCGGAACTCCCCGCCCCGCCCGGCGGCCATGGACAGCGCCCGGGGACGGCGCGGGTCCTCGAAGTTGTGAACGTAGCACCACTCCAGCGGAGCCGGCCGCCGCGCCGCCGCCTGCTCCAACATCATGGTGGTCATCAGCTTGCGCCCCGTCCCAGCAATGCCCATCACAAATACATTGTACCCGTGGGCCGTCACCCGCGTGCCGAACTCCAGGGCCGCCAGCGCCCGCGGCTGCCCTAGGGGCTGGGTGAGGGGTTCGGCCTCGGCTGTGTCTTTCACGCCGAAACTACTCGGGTCACAAACCCGCCGCAGTTCCCCGGCAGATAGTTCAAGCGCCTGTGACAACTCGTTCACCTCAAAAGATAAGCACGAATGCGTAGGGGACTAGTTGACCGCACAGGTAGAGGTTTCCTTCTTCGTAGCCGCCCAAACCCCCATACCGCTGCGGGCACTCCTTCTCCTGGGCCTAGTAGGGGAAGTCGGTAGAAGGCTCTCCGCTACCCGGGCGTAAAGTCCGTCCCCGGCCCGATCAGGCGAAGCGTTTCCGCCAGCAGCTCGGCCGTATGCTCCAGATCGTCCAGGGAAACGACCTCTACCTGTGTGTGCATATAGCGGCTGGGCACGCTCACCAGCGCTGCGGCGACCCCGGCACGGGAGATCTGGATCACGTTGGCGTCTGTACCGGTAGCACGCGCGATGGCCTCCGGCTGCCAGGCGATGCGCTTCTTCTTCGCCGCCTGCAGCAGCAGGTCATGTAGGGCGGGGTTGATGTTCGGCCCCTTGGCGACTACCGGCCCCTTGCCTAGGCGCAGGTCGCCCAGCGCTGTCTTCTCTGCATGAGGATGGTCGGTAGCGAAGGTCACGTCCACGGCGATGGCTGCCTGCGGGTCGAGAGCGTAGGCGCTGGTCCGGGCCCCCCGAATGCCCAGTTCCTCCTGCACTGTGGACACGGCGAAGACGGCGCACTTCGGCCTCCGCTTGGCCAGCAGCCGCACCGTCTCCATCACTGCAAAGGCTCCCACCTTGTCATCCAGCCCCGGCGCTGCCACTCGCTCCCCCAGCAGGCGGGTAAGCCCCAGCTCAAACGTGATCGGGTCGCCGATCTCAACCGCCTTCTGCGCCTGCTCCTTGTCCGCCGCGCCGATGTCTATCCACATCTGGCTGAGGTCCTTGGCCTCGCCCTTGCGCTCCTCCGGCTTCTGCAGGTGGATGGGCTTGCGTCCGATCACTCCCGGGACGGGCCCCTGGCCTGTATGGATTACTACCCGCAGCCCGGAGACGATCGCCGTGTCAATGCCGCCGAGGGCGGAGAAATGGACGCAACCGTCGTCCGCGATATGTTGCACCATGAAACCAATCTGGTCACAGTGCCCCGCCAGCATCACCCGCGGGTAGCCGTCCGGATTGAGTGCGACGGTGAGATTGCCGTTGACATCCACGCTGACCTGGTCGGCGTAAGGACTCACGTAGTCGCGGATGACCCGCTGCACCGGCTGCTCAAAACCGGAAGGCGAGGGAGTACTAACTAGGGCCTCCAGAAAGGCCAATGATTCCTTGCGCATCGTGCTCTCCTTATCATTCTAGCCCGACCAGGAAAGACCGGACAGACTCCGTCCCGCGCTGCCTGTCCGTATCCTCCTCATCATCTCGATCTCCTCCCCGCCCCCCTCGGCTCCAACGGGGAAGCCGAAACCACAGCGGGCGCGGCCAGATTGACCACGCCCGTTGGCAATTCCTTCTGTCCCCCCTTCTCTCCCGCCGGGGAGAGGGGCAGGGGCTGATGCTTCCTACGGTACCAGCGTCAGTAGCAGTCGCACCTGCTCAGGGTAGTGGTAGATGAGCCACAGCTCCTCTTCGGTGAGCGGTGCCTGAGTGGTAAGATTAGCGAACTGCACTAGCCGCAGCACCTGCGCTGCGTGCTCGGCGTCCTGAAAGCCCAGATCCATCTGTGCGTAGACATACTCCAGCCCCGAGGTGCCCCCGTGGATGCCTGTCGTGATCACTCGACCAGTGCTGAGCTCAATCTTCTCCCCTCGACCAAGCACCTCGTAGTCGTACAGCTCGTAGTTCTGACGGTCCTTGAGCGCTCCATCGGCGTGGATGCCGGACTCGTGGGCGAACGCATTGTCCCCCACCCCCGGCTGGTTGATGGGAATCTCCAAGCCGAAGGCGTTCGCCGTATAGCGCGCCAGCCGGTAGGCCTTGGACAGGTCAATGTTGCCGTTGAGCAGCCCCAGATCGCCCCAGCGCGCCGAATAGCGCAGGGCCAGTACACAGGAGACGAGGTCGGCATTGCCGGCGCGCTCGCCGATGCCGTTGACTGTCGAGTTGATAAAGGCGTCCTGTCCCGCCTCGCAGACCGCCACTGCCCCGGCGCAGGAGTTGGCTACCGCCAGCCCCAGGTCGTTGTGACAGTGTAGTTCTACCGGCATCTGCGTCTCGCGGGCAATGGTGGCCACTCGAGGGGCAATGGTAGAAGGGTCATCATGACCCAGGGTGTCGCAGTAACGGAAGCGATCCGCCCCCGCCTCCTTGCCCGCCTGCGCGAACTCCACCAGGAAGTCCAGGTCCGTACGGGAGGCGTCTTCGGCGTTGATGCCGGCGGTGATGGCCCCGCCCTGTTTGGCCGCCACGGTGGCGTCCACGATCATCTTGATGATGTCGGCGCGGCTGAACTTGCCTTGGAACTTCCAGCGCAGCATCTGCTCCGAGGTAGAGATCGAGAGGTTGAAATGCTTTATCTTGGTCTGCGCCAAAGCCTTCTCCACATCAGAAGCCAGAGCCCGAGACCAGCCGCCCAGCGCCATCCGCTTGATCAGCGGCGGGCGGTTCTCGTCTCCCTCCGTCAGCTCGCAGTTAGCGTTGATGTAGTTCTTCTCATGCGGACTGAGCGGGAAGCCCATCTCCGACTGGTATACGCCCAGGTCGTCCAGCAGCCAGTTGATGACCGTCTTTTGGATCTTGGCCAGAGAGATGCGCGCGGTCTGCTCTCCGTCGCGATTGGTCACGTCTATCAGTTCTATCTTCGGCACGTGGCCACGCTCCTTCGGGGGCGGCTGGCCCCTAAGTATACGAAACCGGCCGCAGAGATGCTCAGTGCAGCCGGTCCAAGTGGGACTCGGTCCTTCCTCCACTCAATCATAAACGAAAGCCGGACGGAATGCAACTGCGACGTCCGCAAACCGCCGCAACCCGCCGGACCGCCCTCTGCCTGTTAGCCTGGGTTGTGTCAAGGACACCAACCTGCCCAGTTGACAAACCGGCCCCGTTCATATAGAGTGCCCCTGTCCCAGAGCACGTTTCGGGAGGGACAAGGATGCGTCTGCGAGGGCGTGTCAAGTGGTTCGACGCCCGCAAAGGCTACGGCTTCATCGCTCGGGAGGGGCAGGAAGATGTGTTCGTCCATTTCTCGTCTATCGAGATGGACGGGTACAAGACCTTGGACGATGGGGAGGAAGTGGAGTTCGACATCGTCACTACCGAGCGCGGGCCACAGGCGGCCCGCGTTACGCGCGTAGCGGCGGCGGCAAACGCTTCCTCCAAGCCAGAGCCAGATGAAGCCGCCACGCCCTGGTGACGAACCCCCTAGGGGGGACTGGCTTCACCGGCATCGCGGGATCCGTCTCCGGCCTGTCTGACCGGCAAGCAGGTATCTTTGGCCTGCCCGGCCGCAAGGGAGAGTTCCAAGCATCGTGTACATTGACTTCGGCTATCGGAACATGGATGAGGGGCAGCAGCGCTTTGAGAAGCACGCCCGTTCGCGGCTAGCGGGCTTGGCGCGTCTGCATGAAAGAATCGAAGGGGTCCGCGTTACCGTCTCGGCCCAGCGCAACTGGCGCACCGTTGACGTCACCGTGCAACTGCACGGCGCTTTGCTTCGCGCCGAGGAGCGCAGCGACGACCCCATCCTGGCCTTCGACAAGGCCCTGGCCCGCATGGAGCGCCAGCTGGCCCGCATCAAGGAGCGCCAGAACGGTTTCGGTCACGAGTCGCTGCGCACACTGGCGACGGGAGAAGGCGGCCCCGGCTTGCTGGGCGAGTCCACCGAGACGGACCGCGAAGCCGAATCGGAGGGTCTCCGCATCGTCCGGACCAAAACCTTCGAAGTCAAACCCATGACCCCCGAAGAAGCGGCCCTGCAGATGGAACTGTTGGGGCATGACTTCTTCGTCTTCATGGACGCAGAGACGGAGCAGGTGGGGGTCGTCTATCGCCGCAAAGCTGGCGGATACGGCCTTATTGAGCCGGAAGCCCACCGCTAGGTCCCTAGAGCTCCCCAAGCTTGCCCCCGGTGGCACCGACGTCCGGCCGGTGCTTCGCGAGGGCGCGGACTTCCAGCTTGCCGTGCCGGCCCCTCTCTACGTAAGCCGCTTTCTTACGGCTTCCGCGTGGGCGGTCAGGCCCTCCGCCTCCGCCAGAGCGATCACGTCGGGACCGATCCTCCGGAGTCCCTCCTCCAACACCCCCACCAGCGAGGTCCGCTTGACGAAATCGTGTACCGATAGTGGCGAGGAGAAGCGCGCCGTGCCTCCGGTGGGCAGCACGTGGCTGGGGCCGGCAGCGTAGTCGCCCAGTGGTACGGTAGCCCGATGTCCCAGGAAGATGCACCCGGTGTTCTCGATGCGCTCCGCCAGCGCCTCCGGGTCCTCCACGGCCAGTTCCAGGTGCTCGGGGGCCAGTTCCGACACCAGCGCGGCCGCCTGCTCCAGGTCTCGCACCAGCACCACTGCTCCCTGCTCCTGCAGCGACTTCCCAATCAGCTCCGCCCGCGCCAGCCCCGCCACCTGCCCCGGAATCGCCCTCTGCACCGCCGCTTCCAGAGGCTCTGACGGCGTGACTAGTACCACCATATTCTCCCCGGCGTGCTCTGCCTGGGAAAGCATGTCCGCAGCTACCACCTCCGGATCGGCGGAGTCGTCCGCGATCACGGCCGACTCGCTGGGGCCCGGCAACGACTCGATCCCGACCCGTCCAAACACCTGACGCTTGGCCTCGACCACCCAGCGGTTCCCCGGTCCCACTATCTTGACCACGGGCCGGACTGTCTGGGTGCCATACGCCATCGCAGCAATCGCCTGTGCCCCGCCCATCCGGTAGAACTCCTCCACCCCGCATTCCCGCGCCGTGACCAGCGTCAGCGCGTCTACGCTCCCATCCTGGCGTGGCGGGCTGCAGGCCGCTATCCGCTTGACTCCCGCCACCTGGGCCGGTACCGCGCACATGTACAGGCTGGAAGGCAACGGTGCCTGTCCCGCCGGCACGTAGATCCCCGCCGAGGCCAGCGGTCTCACCCGGGTACCCAGACGCAGCCCGCCGATCTGCTCCCGCCAGCCGTGGGGCAGTTCGCGCTCGTGATACGCACGGACATTCGCGATCGCCCGCCGCAACGCTTCCAGCAACGTCTCCGGAACCTGTTCGTAAGCCGCAGTGATCTCCGCCTCGGGCACCCGTATCTGCTCCGTAGCGTAGGTGGGGCAGTCGAACTGCCGCTCGAGGCGAACCAGCGCGGCCTCGCCCTCCGCCTGCACCGCGGCTAGGATCTCTGCGACTCTACGGGCTAGGACCGGGTCCAGTCCGGACCCCGCCCGCCCGCGCAGAAACGCCCGGAACTCCTCCTCGTCGTCCCGGGCGTCAATCAACCTCAGATACTCGCTCATCCGTGTATCTCTCCCCTCTCCTCCCCGCCGGCCCCACTCTCCGCCTCTTACTCTTCCCCGGTGAGGTCTTCTTCCGGCTCTACACTTACCACTTGCCACTCGCCACCCGCCACTTCCCGCTCTGCCTTCTCTTCGTAGATCCCCAGCACTACGGGCAGGCTGCGCGCGCGCACCGGCAGATCGCTGTCCATGTTCACCCTGAAGCGCGGCCCTAAGGCCACACGGCGTCGTTGGCCGTTACCCAGGTAGCGCAAGACTACCTGCTGGTACCCAGGAAACTCCTCTATCAACGCTCGTACGTCCCGTAAGTCCTCTGGGATCAGGGTCAGCGCGTCGATCTCGATGACCACGTTAGGTGGGGGAGTAGGGGGCGGAGCAGCCCGCTCCTCTGCATAGCGCCGGCGGGCCTCCTCCGTCTCTTGCTTTCTCTTCCTGGGCACGCGGGGAGCTTCGTTCAGGGGCCAGACGCGATCGCATACGAGCTTAGCCTCGGCGCTCGCTCGGCCCTCCCCGTTCCGTTCCCGCCGATCCACTCGACCGGAGACCACCACCAGGCGGCCCGGCGCCATGATCTCCACGCAAGACTCGAAAGCCGAGGGGAAAACGGTCACCTCCACCTGGTCGGCCACGCCCTGCAGGGTAACATACAGCATCGGATCACCGTTGCGCGTCAGATGCCGGCGCACCTGCTCCACCAGCCCGGCCACCACTAGCGAGCACTTGGTGGGGTATTCCCCCACCTCTTCAACGCGCGTGGTGGTGCACTGGGCCACACGCTCCGCATTCTTCTCCAGCGGATGGGCTGAGACATACAGCCCCAGCACCCGCCGCTCCATGTCCAGTCTCTCTTCATCCGACAGAGAAGGCACCTGGGGGAGCGGCGGTTCCGCCAGCGTGTCGGTTCCCGAGGCGACCGGAGCGTCGCCGAACAGGGAAATGCGTCCCACCGCCTGATCCTGCTGGTACTTATGCCCGGCCGCGGCCGCCCGGTCCGCCGTGGCCAGCACGGCGTTGCGCTCGCCAAACTCATCGAAGGCGCCGGCCTCTGCCAGGACCTTGACCGCCGCTCGGGGCACCTTGTCACTGGGTATCCGGCGGCAGAAGTCCCACAATCCCCGGTAGGCGCCGTGAGCCTCCCGTTCCTGTACGATAGCTTCAGCACCGGCCATCCCGAAGTTCTTGATCGCCCCCAGCCCAAACACCAGGTCGCCCCCCACCACAGTGAACCCAGCCTCCGACTGGTTAACCGAAGGGGGCTTCACGTGCAGACCCACCCGCCGGGCTTCCGCCACCGCTTTGGCCACCTCCTCGCTCTTGTCCATCACCGTCGTCAAATGCGCCGCCATGAACTCGGCGGGGTAGTTGGCCTTCAGGTACGCTGTCCAGTAGGCCACCAGGGCATACCCAGCCGCATGAGACTTGTTGAAACCGTAATCACTGAAACTCTCCATCCGGTCAAAGAGCACCTGGGTGTCTTGGGGCGACATGCCGTTCCTCAGGCAGCCCTCGATGAACTGCGGCTTCAGCTCCGCCATCTTGTCGGCCTGCTTCTTAGACATGGCCTTCAAGATCACTTCGGCTTGTGGCATGGTGAAGCCGGCCAGATCCCGGGCGATCTGCATCACCTGTTCCTGGTACAGGATTACCCCATAGGTCTCCTCCAGGATGGGCCGCAGACGCGGGTCGAGGTACTCTACCGGCTTGCCGTGTCGCCCCGCGCAAAAGTCCGGGGCATGTCGCATCGGCCCCGGCCGGTAGAGCGCCACCAGGGCCAGGATGTGCTCGAAGCAGTTGGGCTGCAGTTCGCGCATCAGCGCCCGCATCCCCTCGCTTTCCAGCTGGAAGACCGCTCCCGTGTCGCCGCGGCTGAGCAGTTGGTAGGTCTTCTCATCGTCCAGAGCCAGTTGGTGCAGGTCAATCTCGACACCGTGGTTCCGCTTGATCGCCTGCAGCGTCCGGTCAATGACGGTCAGCGTCTTCAACCCTAGAAAGTCCATCTTCACCAGACCGACGCGCACCACCGGGTTCATGGCGTACTGGGTGCAGACCGTGCCGTCCTTTTCCCCGCGCAGGGGAACGTACTCGGTCAGGTCGCAGTCGGCGATGACCACCGCCGCAGCGTGCACCGAAGCGTGGCGCGACAGACCCTCCAGTCGGGCGGCTAGGTCTATCACTCGTGCCACCTCGCGGTCCTCCCGGACCAGAGCCTGCAACTCGGGCACCTGCTCCAGAGCCTGCGGAATGGTGGTCTTCAACGCCGGCACCAGCTTCGCCACCCGGTCCACCTTCTCCAGCGCCACTCCCAGTACTCGCCCTACGTCCCGGATAGCCGCCCGCGCCTTCATCGTGTTGAAGGTCCCCACCTGCGCCACCCGGTTCCGTCCGTACTTCTCCTTGACGTACTCCATGATCTCCTCCCGGCGATCATCCGGGAAGTCCATGTCAATGTCGGGAGGACTCTTGCGTTCGGGATTGAGCATGCGCTCGAAAATTAGCCCGTAGCGCAAGGGATCTACATCCACGATCCCTAGCAGGTAGGCGACGATGCTCCCCGTCGCCGAACCGCGGCCCGGCCCTACCAGCATCCCCCGCTGCTTGGCCTCGCGCACAAAGTCACCCACGATTAGAAAGTAGCCAGAGTAGTTGCAGCGCTCAATAACCTCTAACTCGTAGTTGAGGCGCTCCACGGCAGCGGGGGCCGGCGGCTCCCCATAGCGCCGGGGAAGCGCCTCCTCACACAGGTGCCGCAGGTAACTGGCTAAGTCGTGCCCCGCGGGCACGTCGAATCGGGGCAGCATCAGACCGCCCAGCGTCAAGTCCACCCGGCAGCGCTCGGCGATTTCCAGCGTGTGGCCGAGCGCCTCCGGGCAATCCGCAAAGAGCGCGGCCATCTCGGAGGGCGCGCGCAGGTAAAACTGGTCGCTGTCAAACTTCAGCCGCTTGGGCTCATGCAGGGTAGCCCCGGTCTGGATGCACAGCAGAACGTCGTGCACCTCCGCATCGGACTGGTCCAGGTAGTGCACGTCGTTGGTCGCAACCAGCGGCAGCCCCAACCGCGCCCCCACCTCACGCAGGCCCGCATTGGCGGGGACCTGCTCCGGCAGGCCGTTGTCCATCAACTCGAGGTAGAAGTGGTCGGGGCCGAAGATCTCGCGCAAACGCGCCGCCTGGTTGGCTGCGGCGTTCACTGACTCCTGCAACACCGCCTGCGCCACCGCCCCCTGCAGACAGGCGCTCAGGGCGATGATGCCCCCGTGGTACTGATCGAGCAACTCGTAGTCCACCCGAGGTTTGTAGTAGAACCCTTCCAGATGGGAGGCGCTGACGATCTTCAGAAGATTGCGGTAGCCGTCGAGGTTCTCGGCGAGCAGGGTCAGATGGCAGTTGCCCCGATCCGTCCCCGCCTCCCGATCAAAACGTGTACGCGAGGCCACGTAGACCTCGCAGCCCAGCAGGGGCCGCACTCCCACTTCACAGCAGGCCTCGTAGAAGTCAATGGCCCCGTACATGACCCCGTGGTCGGTAAGCGCCAGGGCGGGCATCTCCAGTTCGGCGGCGCGCCGGGCCAGGTCTCCGATGCGACAGGCGCCATCCAAGAGGCTGTACTCGCTGTGAACATGCAGGTGTGCGAAGTTGGCTGCCATCTAGACCGCTTCTTTGTGAGGGGTCGGGATCTCGCCGAGGCTGTCGGGCATGGACCAGGGCAACGTCCGGCGCGCGGCGACTCGCTTACTGTGTCTCTCCCGCTGTTGTTGTCGGTGGCGGCGTGCCGGGCGGCGCTCCCGTCGCCGGAGCCGTTGCTCCCGAAGCCGGCTGTCCGGCAGCACCCGCTACAGGGGCTGGTGCCGACACCGACGGCTGCGTCTCTGGCTTGCCTTCCCCGCCGCCCGCCGTGGCCGGAGCCTGTTCACCACCGATAGCGGTCTTCGCGCCCTCTACCTTCTGCGACAGCGCCGCCAGCAGCGTCTCGAGGTAGTCCATCTGCGCCAGCACCACTACCCAGGCCCCCTGCCCCAGCGCCTCCTGCGCCCCCCGGGCTGTGGCTAGAGCCTGATCGGCGGTCCGGACCGACTCATCATCCTGCAGCGTCTTGAGCAGGCCGAGCAGCGCTTCGTTCCCACCCGCAACGTTCTGCTTGTCCACCTGCGCTTTGGCGTTCTCCAATTCCTTCAAGACGTTGGGTGAGAGGGTGGCCGGGGCGCTCAGGCAGATGTCCTTGGCCTGCATGAGATTGCGTGAAGCGATCTTCACGGCGTCAGTGGCCTGGTAGGAGTTGAGCGCCGCCGCCGCCCGTTCTACCGCTTCCGCCACCCGGGCCGCAGGCAGGGTGGCCCGCAGCGAAATCAGCGCCGGAACCAGTCGCCCCAGCGCTGCCCCCGTCTCCGGAGTCTTCTTGTCGGTCGCCGCCCTGCGCGCCGCTCCCACCAGCGCCTTGACTACCTGGAGGTCTTCGCCCAGCGCGCGCACGCCACTCGGGTCCTCCTGTTGCGCCCGCAATTGCTGCAGTTGCTGCTTCATCTCCTCAAACGTCGCATTGTTCTGTTTGAGGTAGTCCAGCATCTCCTGCATCTGCTGCTGCTGCTGAGCGTTCGCCCCGTCGGCAGCCGTCGGGGTCTGCGAAGCCGGCCGGCAGCCGGCGACTAGAAGTGATGCCAAACCGAGGACCAGCCCTGCTGCGGAGACTACGCGCACACCAATCGCCCCCTGTGGGAAGGGTTCCAGCGGCGTCGCCGCTGCCCGGCTTTCGCGAGGAGAAGAGCGAAGTGCAGGGATTATAGGCAGAACCTAGACAAAGCGCAAGGCGCATCAACCAGAATCCGCCAACCTCACCGCCCCTGAGGGTTCCTCAAGCATAGATACCACGTCGGGGAGTCCGGCTCCTCCTGCAAACGGCGCTCCGCCGCGTTCTGGGTGCGTGGTACCGGAATGATCACGGGATCTCCCGGCTGCCAGTCGGCCGGGGTAGAGACATTCTCGTGATCGGCCGTCTGCAACGAGTCGAGAACCCGGAGTATCTCCACGATACTCCGACCAGTGCTGGGCGGGTAGTAGAGCATAGCCCGCACCACGGTCTCCGGGTCAATCCAGAACACCCCACGCAGCGCGGCCATGTCGCCTGCGGACGGGTGAATTAGACCATAGGCCCGAGCCACCGTCATGTCTACGTCCCCGATGATGGGAAAGTTGATCTTCTCGCCCCCCAGTTGCTCCAGTTCGCGAACCCAGGCGATATGCGAGTAGATGCTGTCCAGGCTCAGCCCCACCAGACGGCAGTTGCGTCGGCTGAACTCCTGCTGCCGGCGAGCCAACTCCAGAAACTCAGTGGTGCACACCGGAGTGAAATCTGCCTGATACGAGAACAGCACGACCCAGCGCCCCCGCAATTCGGCCAGACGCAAGGGACCGTGTGTGCTCAGCGCGTCAAAGACCGGAGCGGACTCGCCGATCCGAGGTAAGCCACCGGTGGGTTCCCCCGGGAGTAGTTCCTCGCTGAAGCTCATTATTCCCGCCTCCTCGCGGGCAATCTCGTGATGGACGCCTGGTCGAGTGCGTAAGCCCTCGCGCTGGCCGGAAACCCATTCCCCCTCCGTCCGCCCCCGGCCCGTCGCTGCAGTCACAAGCGTCAAGCATCCTTTCCGCCTCCTCGCCCTGATATCCTGCTCGGGCCCGCGGAAGGATTACCTGAACTGAATGCGGAATTGTTGCGGGCGGCGGCTCTTTGTACGGAGTGCCAGATTCGCAGGGGAAGTCATGGTTTCTACCTCTGATGCTCTTCTCGGTCTCGACCTGGGCACCTCCAGCGTCAAGACGGTCATGTTCGCCCGGGATGGCCGCGTCCTGGCTGCGGCGCAGCGCGACTATCCGACGGCGCGCCCGCATCCCCGCTGGGCCGAACAGGACGCCGAGAACTGGTGGGAGGCCTCTGCGGCGACCATGCGCGAAGTAGTGAGCGCCTCCGCCGTGCAGCCTCGCGCCCTAGGGATCACCTCCCAATCCAGCGCGGTGGTAGCGGTAGACCAGGACGGACGGGTGCTGCGTCCTGCTCCACTGTGGCTCGATCGGCGGGCTACCGCCGAGTGCGACCTCCTCCGCGAGACGATGGCCGAGGAGGAGATCATTCGCCTTTCCGGCAACCGGATTGACCCCTCCTACCTACTGCCCAAGCTGCTTTGGCTGCGCCAGCACGAACCCGAGGTCTACACCCGGGCGCGCTGGTTTCTACACGCCAATGGGTTCCTGGTATGGCGGCTGACCGGGGCGGTCACCACCGACCTGACCGAGGGCGGCATGTCGCTGCTGTACGACATCGCCTCCTCGGACTGGTGCCGTGAGATCCTGGACCGGTTTGACCTGCCCGCAGCGAAGCTGCCGCCGATGACCCCGTCGGCGCAAGTGGTCGGCCAGGTGACCCCGGCGGCGGCCGCCGCCACCGGTCTGCAGGAGGGTATCCCCGTTATAGCCGGGTGCATGGACCTGCTGGCCGCGGCTACCGGGGCGGGCGTCATGGAAGAAGGGCAATCCTTCCTCGTCCTGGGCACAGCCACAGTACTCGCCTCGGTGTTGGACGCGCCCCAGCCGTACGCCGACCTGCAGATGCACAATCACGCCCTCCCCCGCCGTTGGGTGCATGCCGCCAATGTGGACTACGGTGGCGCGGCCCTCAGCTGGCTGCGCGAGGTCTTCCGGCAAGTCGGCGCGGAACTGGACTATCCCCATATGGCGCGGATGGCCGCGGCAACCATGGACAGCCCTCCGGGGCTGCTCTTTGTGCCCTATATGGTTGGCCAGCGCGCCCCCCTATGGGACGATGACTGTCGGGGCGTGCTTTTCGGCCTGCAACCCGAGCACACCGCCGGGCACTTGATCCGCGCCGTCATCGAGGGCAACGCCCTGGCTCTGGGCCGCTTGCAGGCGCTGCAGGAGGAGGTGCACCAGCGACCGATTGAAGAGATTCACATCTCCGGCGGGCAGAGTGCCCTGCCGCTGGTCAACCAGATCGTGGCGGACGTCACCGGTCGGCCGGTGCTGGTCATGGATACGCCGGCGGTTACCTGCCATGGCGCCGCCTTACTGGCGGGCCTGGGCGTAGGAGCCTACGCCTCGCCGGCTGATATGACGACAGCGCTGCGTATCAAGGCGCGCTACGAGCCGCGCCCGGAGCAACACGAGCGCTACCTGCCTCTGCGCAGCCTCCTGGCTGAAGTGTATGCGGCCCTGCGCCCTACCTGTCACCGGCTGGCGGGCAAGGCGGGAGAAGTATGAGGGCGGTCCTGCGCGTCGGGCCGGGAGAGGTCGCCGTCGTGGACCGACCAACCCCCAAGCCGGGTCCCGGAGAGGTGCTCATTCGCGTGCGGACTTGCGGCCTCTGCGGCAGCGATCTCGCCCGCCTCCGCGACCCCGACGGGAAGTGGAACCGGGTGGTTCTGGGCCACGAGTGCAGCGGATTAGTGGAGGCTGTAAATCCTGCTGCCTTCCCCTCTCCCTTCAGCGCGAGGGGGCCGGCGGGTGAGCTGAAACCCGGCGATCGTGTTGCCTTGCTTCCACTCCTGCCCGACTTCACTTGCCCGTACTGTCGTCGCTGCGACTTCGCCCTGTGCGACAACTACAGCTTCTTCGGCTCTCGGCGGGATGGGGGGTTGGCCGAGTACCTGGTGGTCCCGGCCACCAACGTGCTTCCCCTGCCTGATCAGGTGGATGACGAGTCAGCGGCGCTCTTGGAGCCGCTGTCAGTGGCGACCAAGGCCTGCCTGCTGGGCGGGCTGCGCTGGAGAGAGCGGGCTGGCACCGCGCTCGTCCGACGGAAGTGCGAGTTTTCGTCCCAGAGCGTCCTCATCATGGGCGCCGGCCCTATCGGCCTGCTGGCGGTCCAGATGGCCCTCGCCCTGGGCGCTACCCGGGTGGTCGCTTGCGACGTTATCCAAGAGCGGCTGGCCCTCGCCGCGACGCTGGGGGCGGAGACCGTCCTGCTCGCTCCCTCCTCTCCTGTCGGGAGAAAGGAGCAGAGGGCTGAGGCTTTCCCTGCGCCTCGCGACTTCGATCTCTGCCTCGAGTGCAGCGGCCACCACTCCGCCTTGGGTCCTGCCCTAGACTCTCTCGCTAGAGGCGGCACCCTGGTCCTGGTCGGCACGGGCCCGGGCGAGGTGATCCTCAGCGGTACCCAGCGAGAGCAGATCTGCCGACGGATGCTGACCGTCCGCGGGCAATGGATGTCTTACGGTCCCACCTGGCCGGGGGAGCCGTGGACCCTCCCGCTTGCCCTGCTCTCCGAAGGCCGTCTGGACCCTCGGCGTCTGGTTACGCACCGCTTTGTGCTGGAGCAGGCTCCCGAGGCGGTGCGTCTCATGCTCACCCCCGGCGCGGATTACCTGAAGGTGCTTATCACCATGTAGCCGCAGCCTGCGTTGTCGCTTTGTCCTTACTCAGTTCATATGCAAGGAGGCCCACCATGTTCAACTTCCGTCACCTGGCTCCCACTGCCATTGAGTTCGGCCCCGGCAAGCTGGACCAGCTCGGGGAACTAACCGCCCGTCACGGCAGCCGGGTGATGCTGGTCACTATGCCCTGGGAGCCTGCGCTGCGGCCCATGTTCGAGCGGGCCCAGGCCAGCCTGCAGGCCGCCCGGCTTTCCGTGATGGTCTACGATCAGGCTCAACCTAACCCCACCGTGGAGATAGTGGACCGCGGCGCCCGGATTGCCCAGGATGAAGGCATCGAGTGTGTGGTCGGCATGGGCGGTGGTAGCAGCATTGACACCGCGAAGGGCATCGCCGTCGCCGCTACCCACCCGGGCAGTGTCTGGGACTACATGTACTTCCAGCCCCAGCAGCCCAGCCCGCTGACCTTGCCCATCATCGCGGTGACCACCACCTCCGGCACCGGCGCCCATGCCACTCGCTACGCGGTCATCACCAACAGCGACCTGCCGTGCAAGTCGGCCATCGCCAACGACAACGTCTTCCCCCGTGTCGGCGTCGTGGATCCCGAACTAATGCTGGGGCTACCCCGCGCCCTCACCGCCTCCACCGCCTTCGACGCCTTCACCCACGCTTTTGAGTCCTACACCAACCCCGCCGCCACACCGATGACGGACCTGCTGAATCTCGAGGCTTTGCGCCTGATTGCGGATAACGTGGAGACGGTCCTGGCCGACGGCGGCAACCTGGAGGCGCGGGCCAATCTCGCCTGGGCCGACACTCTGGCCGGAATCTGTATCTCCAATGCGGGAACGACGCTGCCCCACGCTATGGGCCAGCCCCTCAGCGGCCACTTCCCGCACGTCGCCCACGGCCAGTCGCTGGCGGTGGTCTACCCGCCTTTCCTGCGCTTCACCTGCCGGGCGGCGGCGGAAAAGTTCACCACGGCGGGGCAGCTGTTTGAGGCCACCGTAACCGACTGCGAGGGCGCGGCGGAGGCCATCATCGCCTGGATGCAACGAATTGGTATGTACATCGGCCTGTGCGACTTGAACGTACCCGAGCAAGGTTTGGGCCCGGTGCTGAAGGACTGCATGGCCTTCCCGGACGTAGCCTGCAGCCCCCGGGTGCCGACCGAGGCCGAGGTCATGGACCTGTACCGCCAGGCGCTGACCACGGCCACGCTGTAGAGCGCGGGCTGATACCGCGCCCCCTGCTGGTGTGGGGTCGTGAGGCCCATGTCTATGACCTCCCGCGAACGCATAATTGCGGCCATCCGCCATCAGCTGCCGGACCGTATTCCCGTCGATGCCATCTGTGTCGAAAACGGTCCGGCCATTGCCGCGCATCTGGATTGCATAGAGGAGGCGGTCGTTGACCGCCTCGGCCTGGACGGACGCGGTATCGGCCCAGCCTATACGGGCACCCCTCCGCATCCCCCCTTTCCCGCAAGGAGAGGGGGGCAGGGGGGTGAGGCCTCTGTGCCCCTTGACGAATGGGGCGGCATCAACACCGGTGACTACGGTACCGCCCACCACTATCCCCTGGCGGCCGCCGACAGCGTCGCCGAGGTAGAGAGCTACCCCTGGCCCGACCCGACCCAGTACGACTATGTCGGGGCGGCGCAGCAGGCCGCGGCTATGCGCGACTACGCGGTGCGCGGACCACACTGGCAGCCGCTGCTCTGCCGGGTGGCGGCCCTGATGGGCCTGGAAGAGACGCTCATCAAGCTGGCCCTGCGCCCGGAGGTCTTCGAAGCGGCGCTGGAGGAGGTCACCAGCCGCGTCGAGGAGCAGTGCCGCCTGCTGATCGCGGCCTGCGGGGAGGCCATGCCCATCCTCAAAATCGGGGACGACTTCGCCACCCAGCGGGGACTGATGTTCTCCCCCGAGCAGTGGCGGCGCTTTCTCAAGCCCCGCTACGCCCGGCTGTTCGCCCTGGGTAAACGTGCCGGTCTGTCGGTGTGGTTCCATAGCTGCGGGGACATTACGCCGGTCCTGCCTGACCTGATCGAAATCGGCATGGACGTGTGGGAGACCGTGCAGCTCCACACTCTGCCCATCAGCCCCCAGGAACTCAAGCGCCAGTACGGCCGTGACTTGTGCTTCTTCGGAGGGATCAACACCCAGCGGCTGCCCTTCGTGACACCCGAGCAGGTACGGGAGGAAACGCTGTACGTGATCGAAACGCTCGGCGAGGGCGGCGGCTACATCTGCGGACCCGATCATCATCTCAAGCCCGACGTGCCCGGCGAAAACGCCGTGGCGTTGTTTGACGCAGCTACGACCTTCCGCCGCGAGGGATACACACAGAGCGAATGACACTGGGTCGGCGGGCGAGATACCCGCTGTACCCGGGCTACAAGGAGCTACCTATGACTTACCGCGAGCTGTTCCACGCAATCATGTTCTACGGCGAGTTCGACCACATGCCGGTCATCCACTGGACCGGCTGGGAGGAGACTATGGAGCGCTGGTACGCTGAGGGCCTCCCCCGCGACGCCAACATTCACGAGTTCCTGGGCACTACCCCGCACTGGACCGGCGTAGGTGTCGACCTCGACCTGCTCCCTGCGTTTGAGGAAGAGACTCTGGAGGACACCCCCGAGTACCGCGTCTTTCGTCAGCGGGACGGCGTGGTCTGCAAGGACTGGAAGGGCAAGTCTTGCATCCCGCACTTCATTGACTTCACCCTCAAAAGCGCCGCCGACTGGCCCGAGTACAAGCGCCGCCTGCAGCCCAATCCCGCCCGCCTGCCCCAAAACCTCACCGAGCAGATCGCTGCGGTACAAACCTCTGGCCTGCCCCTGGTCATCGGCACCGCCTCCCTGATGGGCTGGATCCGCAACTGGATGGGCGTGGAGAACATGTCCTACCTCATGTTCGACGACCGCGATTGTTACGCGGACATGGTCATGACCCTCGCCGACCTGACCTGCTGGGGCTTGGATCAAGTCTTGCCCCATATCCAGGTGGACATGGGCTTTGGCTGGGAGGACATCTGCGGCAAGGCCGGGCCCCTGGTCAGCCCCGCCATCTTCGACGAGTGCGTCGCGCCAGGCTACACCAAAATTCGTAACAAGCTGGAGGAGTATGGCGTGCACCTTTACGGGATTGACTCCGACGGCGATGTCTCCGCCCTGGTCGGCCACTGGCTGGAGGCCGGGGTCAACGTCCAGTTCCCCATTGAGGTCGGCACCTGGAAAGCCGACGGCAACGCCTATCGCCGGCAGTACGGCCGCGACCTGCGCATCATCGGCAACTTTGACAAGCTGGCTCTGGAGCGGGGGAAGACCGACGTGCTGGCAGAGTTCGACCGCCTGCTCCCGCTAATGAAAGACGGCGGGTACCTGCTGATGCCGGACCACCTCATCACCCCCGGCGTCTCGCTGGAGATGTACCAGTGGTACCTGGAGCAAGTGAGGAATCTGCGGTTCTGACGAGACCCGTATGTCCGATCACGTCGATTGCTTCGCCCTCGTCTACCAACCCGCTGGCCGCTACGTCAACGACCACGGCCTCGTACGCGGACCCGATGGCCTCTGGCACCTCTTCCACATCGTCGGCCCGACAGGCAAGGGCTGCTATGACCTCGGCTCGGAGGTTTCCTTCGGCCACGCTGTCAGCCCCGATCTGCTCACCTGGGAGACCCGCCCCGACGTGCTCTCGATTGACCCCGCCTCCCGTCACGAGCCGCACCATCTGTTTGCCCCGTACGTCATCGAGCGCGAGGGGGTGTACTACCTCTTCTACTCCGGCATCAACACCGACCTCAAGATGGAGTCCCTGTGTCTGGCGACCTCCCGCGACCTGTACACCTGGGAGAAGCACCCGGCCAACCCCGTCTTCCGCCCCTCCACCTCCTGGGCCGAGTACCGCCCTGGCTCCGGGACCTGGGCCTGCTGTCGCGACCCGCACGTGCTGCCCCATTCCGACTACGGGTACATCATGTACTACGTCACCTGGCTGCGGGACACCGGCTTCCGCCTCGTCGCCCTGGGGGCGGCGGTTTCCGACAACTTGGTCTCCTGGCAGGATGTCGGACCGGCAATGATCCGCGAGTTTGCCTCCGAATCCTCCACCACGTCCATGGAATCTCCCTGCGTCGTCGCCAAGGGCGGCCTGTACTACCTCTTCTACAAGCACCGCAACGGCACCCGCCTGGCCGTGTCCGACGATCCCTTGCGCTTCACCGACCAGGAAGACCGCTTCTTCTCCCCGGCGCACGCCGCGGAGGTCTTCGAGGCGGACGGCCGCTGGTATATGACCCACTGCTCCCGCGTTCTTGGGGATGTGGAACACAAGTGGAGCGACCGTACGCGGGGGCTGTACCTGGCCGGACTGGAGTGGGAGGGCAAGGAGCCGAGGGTAGTACCGCTTGCCGCCCGGTCTGTGCCGTGATCTTCTCGCCTGCGCGGGCGACCAGCACTTCAAACCGTGGCTGCAGGCAGGAGGTCCCCGCCGGGCGATGTAGAATGTACCACTTGCCCAGCGCGCTATGCTCGACTCCCTCAAACAATCCGTTTGCGCGGCCAATCTCGCCCTGGTCAAGCACGGCCTGGTCGTACTCACCTGGGGCAACGTCTCCGGCCGCGATCCCGACTCCGGCCTGGTGGTCATCAAGCCCTCCGGGGTGGAGTACGACGCCCTGTCGTCGGAGAGCATGGTCGTGGTGGACCTGGAGGGTAACCGTGTCGAAGGCGACCTAAAGCCCTCCTCGGACACACCCACCCACCTGGTGCTCTACCGCGCCTTCCCGGAGATCGGCGGCGTCGCGCATACGCATTCCACCTACGCCAGCGCCTGGGCCCAGGCCGGGCGCGGCCTGCCCTGCTACGGCACCACCCATGCCGATTACTTCCGCGGGGAGGTCCCCCTCACCGAGGAACTCAGCCTGGACGCCCTGCGCGGGGACTACGAGGCAGCTACCGGCGAGGCCATCGTCCGCGCTTTCACGAATCTGGACCCGCAGCAGATCCCGGCGGCGCTGGTCTACGGCCATGGCCCTTTCACCTGGGGTCGGTCCGCCGAGGAAGCCGCCGAACACAGCATCATCCTGGAGGAATGCGCCCGCCTGGCGGCCCTCACCGAAATGCTCTCGCCCTCGGTCGGCCCGATCAGCGACGGCCTGCGGGACAAACACTGGCTCCGCAAGCACGGGGAAGAGGCATATTACGGACAGGGGTAGCGCAGGCTTCCACGCCTGCGCTACGCAAGGAGGAGACTACCATCATGAAAAAGACCACTCTCGGCCTCATCGTCGGCAACCGGGGCTTCTTCCCCGACCACCTGGTGGAGGAGGGGCGCAAAGAAGTCCTCGCGGTGCTCGACGCCGCCGGCTTTGACGTCATTGCCCTGCCCGAAGAGGAGACTCCCTTCGGCTCGGTAGAGACCCGCGCGGACGCCAAGCAATGCGCCGCGCTTTTCAAGGCCCATGCCGACAAGATTGACGGCGTCCTCGTCACTTTGCCCAACTTCGGCGATGAGCGCGGCATCGCCGAGACCCTCCGCCTGAGCGGCCTGAACGTCCCGGTCCTGATCCACGCCTTCCCGGATGACCTGAACAAGCTCTCCCTACAGGACCGGCGCGACTCCTTCTGCGGCAAGATCTCCGCCTGCAACAACCTGCGCCAGTACGGGATTGACTTCTCCCTCACCCACGGCCACTGCCTGGCGCCCTCGTCACCCCAGTTCCGGACCGACCTGGCCTGGTTCGCCGGGGTCTGCCGAGTGGTCAAGGGCCTGCGCGGCGCCCGCCTGGGGGCCATTGGCGCTCGCCCGGCCGCTTTCAACACGGTGCGCTTCTCTGAGAAGATCCTCGAGGCCAACGGCCTGAGTGTTGAAGTGCTCGACCTCTCCGAGGTCTTTGGCCGCATCGGGAAACTCGACGACAGCGTCGCGGCGGTGCAGGAGAAACTCGCCGCCCTCCGCGCCTATATCTGCGCCGACCAGGTGCCCGAAGCCCCCCTGCTCAAGATGGCCAAGTTCGGCGTGGTCGTGGACGAATTCGTGGCCGACAACGACCTGTGCGCCACCGCCGTGCAGTGCTGGACCTCTATCGAGGAGTACTTCGGCATCGTCCCCTGCGCGGTGATGAGCCTGCTCTCCTCTAGTCTGATCCCCAGCGCCTGCGAGGTGGACGTGACCGGCGCGGTCGGGATGTACGCCCTGACCCTGGCCTCCGGTACCCCGGCGGGTCTGCTCGACTGGAACAACAACTACGGCGACGACCCCGACAAGTGCATCCTCTTCCACTGCTCCAATCTGCCCCAGGACCTCTTCGGCGGCCAGGCCACCATGTCCTGGCAGGACATCATCGGCGGGACCGTGGGCAACGAGAACACCTACGGGACCTGCGTCGGACGACTGAGCCCCGGACCCTTTACCTTCGCCCGCGTCTCTACCGACGACCTGGCCGGCCAGATTGAGGCCTACGTCGGGCACGGCGACTTCACCGACGACCCGCTGGAAACTTTTGGCGGGGTAGGCGTCGCCCATGTCGAGGACCTGCAGACGCTGCTGGAGCACATCTGCCTGCAGGGCTTCGAGCACCACGTGGCCGTTACTCGGGGCCATCACGCCGCGATCCTGGAGGAAGCCCTGGGCAACTACCTGGGCTGGGGTGTGTATAACCACACCCCCGAGTAGGTCACTGCGGCAGTGCCGATAACGCCGGACCGCGGCGATCATGCTTGACTAACAGGTGGGATCGGGTATACTACAAGGTCTGTCATAATGCTCTTCCCACATCACAAAGGAGATGGTGCACATGCGTCGTTCCGGCTTCACTCTCATTGAGCTGCTGGTCGTGATCGCGATCATTGCGATCCTGGCCGCCATCCTGTTCCCGGTTTTCGCCCGCGCCCGGGCCAAGGCCCAGCAGAACAACTGCTTGAGCAACGTCAAGCAGATCGCGCTGGCCTTCCTTATGTATGCCGCCGATAATGACGATATGATCCCCCACCACACCGTCACCGGCGGCAACTTCCCGCCGAGGATCTATCCCTACGTGAAGAACGTCTAGATCTTCCGCTGCCCTTCGGATGCCACCGCCAACGGCTCCGTGGGCACCTGGACGGAACTGGGCACCACGACACCCACCTACGGCTGCAGCTACGCCCAGGGCTGGGCTTTCCATCCCTGGTACAACATGAACGCCGTCACCATAAACACCTACCCCGCCGAGCGCCTGCTGATCGCCGACGTCGCCGGCGGCTGGACCTCCCTGTACGGCTGGAGCGCCGGCGGGGCGGCCAACTACATCAACACCTCGCACAACGAGGGCGGCAACATCGGCTTCTGGGACGGGCACGCCAAGTTCATGGCCAAGAGGGCCGTGCCCAACTGGATCAGCGGCGACGCCGTCTACAGCCTCTGCCTGGAGCCCGCCTCCCGCTTCTGGGGCGGTCGCGATGCCGGCCTGCTCTGCGGCGGCTGGTAGACTCGGGTCGTACAACTCAGCAGGACTTGACACGCCCCCGCCGGGAGCCGGCGGGGGCGCTGTGCTGTCGCACCCGCTTTCACTTCAGGCGCTGGCGGTACAGCGTCGTAACACTGAACTCAGTACCCGTCTCTTCTCCCGGCGTCTCCTAGACTCTTGGTCTTAGCGTGGCATGATCCCTGAACCCCAGCTTTTCAGCGTCGGGGCTGGGGCACCGCGCTGGCGCTTTCCCCCGGTTCCGCTTTTCCTGTATAATAGCGTAAGTTGCCGTTGCCCCGCCGCCTGAGGTGATCCCATGATTGATCGTGCCCTGCTCCGTGACAACCCTGACCTGATCCGCCAGAGCCTGGCTCGGCGCCACTTTGACTACGACCTGGACGGCCTCATCGCGCTGGAGACCCGGCGCCGGGAGCTGCTGCAGGTTGAGGCGCTCCGCGCTCAGCGCAATGAACTCTCCAAGCAGATCGGGCAGGTCTTGCGCGAGGGAGGCAGCGCCGACGAACTGAAGGCGCAGGTTCATGCCCTGGCCGAGCAGATCGCCGCGCAGGAAGCGGAGTTGGCTGAGGTGGAGGCGCAGTTCGAGCAGATGATGGCGACCATCCCCAATATCCTCCATCCCGACGTGCCCGAAGGAGCGTCGGAGGAGGAGAACGTGGAGCTATACCGCTGGGGTGAGCCGCGCGTGTTCGACTTCGAGCCGCAGCCGCACTGGGAGATCGGTGAGCGGCTGGGAATCATTGACCCGGAGCGTGCCGCCAGGATGGCCCAGGCCCGCTTCGTGATGGATGTCGGGGCCGGGGCAGCGATGGAGCGGGCGCTGATCAACCTCATGCTCGACACCCACACCCGCAAGCACGGCTACACCGAGATCTTCCCGCCCTTCCTGAACAACGAGAGATCGGCTTTCGGGATCGGAGCGCTGCCCAAGTTCGAGGCCGACCTGTTCAAGACCCGGGAGGGGCTGTATCTGGTGCCCACCGCCGAGATGCCGCTGACCAACATTCACCAGGACGAAGTTCTGGACGGAGACAAGTTGCCACTATACTACACCGCCTACACGCCCTGCTTCCGCAGCGAGGCAGGGGCAGCAGGCCGGGAGAGCCGGGGGCTGATCCGCGTACACCAGTTCCATAAGGTGGAGCTGATGAAGTACGTCAAGCCCGGCCAAGGCGACGAGGAACTGGATAAACTGGTCAAGAACGCCGAAACCATCCTGCAGTTGCTGGGAATCCCCTATCGCCGGGTGGCGCTGTGCGGCGGAGACATGGGCTTCCAGCCGCGACAGACTTTCGATCTCGAAGCGTGGATGCCCGGCATGGGCAAGTACGTCGAGATCAGCAGCTGCAGCCAATACGGCGACTTCCAGGCCCGCCGCGCCGGTATCCGTTTCCGGCCGACTCCGGAGAGCAAGCCCGAGTTCGTACACACCATGAACGGCAGCGGCCTGGCCTGCGGCCGGACCTTTGCCGCCATCCTCGAGAACTACCAGACCAAAGAAGGCACCGTCGTCGTCCCTGAGGCGTTGCGGCCATACATGGGCGGGCTGGCGGAGATACTGCCGAGACTGCCGTAGCCCCGCGCCCTGCCTGCTTGCAGATGTCCCCGGTCCGGTGTTTGTTCCCTAGGACTCCCCGAGTACGTCGCGGGGTCCCTGACACACGCCCGACTTCCGCCCCTGGGTGAGTGTCATTTCCCGATTCCCATGGAACCATTGACAGCGACGGTGTGTCTCTGTATACTACAGGCAGTAGTAGATGGGAGCCTGGTCAAGACGGCGACAAGGCGGCGGGGAAGAGAGAAGGGACTCTCATGACAAGGAGCAGACAGCAGCAAGTGATCTACCGGTTCCGAGAACGACCGGATCGTGCCGGAGGCGCGGAGCGGCCGGGGGCGCCGGCGCTCTGCCGGTGTACCGGTGGCGAAAGGACCAACCGGTGGACCTGGCTGCCGTTCCGGAGGCTAGAGTGGCAGTCGTGGCGCGGGCACAGCGGCGGATGGCTCCTGGTGGGCTTGCTCCTGCTGGCGACGCTGGTCGCGGCTCCGGTCCAGGCGCAACGGCTGGTCAGTCAACTCAGCGGCAGCCTGGTCTGGACGGGAGACGACGAGGTGCCTCCCGCCAACGAACCGGGTGAGGCAGTGGTAGGCGCCACGGAGAGCGGCTACGCGCGCGCGTACCTGGTCTTTCGACCCCTACCACCCGAATCGCTGCTGGGCAGCGGGCCGGTGCGCCTGTACTTCTACGTACTGAATCTCCCTCGCGCCGGGCAGGGACAACTGGCGCTGACCCTCTACACCGTGGCCCCGCGCTTTGACGCCCGCAGTGCCCAGGCGGAGCAAGACTCCGAGGGGAGCTTCCTGTGGCAGCAGATGAGCCGCGGCACCATCGTGGCGGAGGGCGAGACCTCCGATCTGGTCCCGCCGCCGCCACTCCCCAATCCTGCCGTCGCCGCCTTCCGCTGGTTCAATGCCCCGACCACTCCCCAGGAGCCGCTGCTGGTAGACGGGCAGCCTGCGCCCGGCTGGCACTACCTGGAGTTGGATGCCTACGCCAGCCGGGACTTGCGCGCAGCGGCGCGGCAGGCCCAGGCGGCCGGCGCACATCTGCGCCTGGGGCTGATGGCCCGCCGGATGCAGGGCGCACTGCGGCTGGCGGGGGCCAGTGAGCGCGGATATGAGCCTACCCTCTCGTTGGGGCCGACCACCGTCCTAGAGTTGGCCGGACCCGGCGGGGCGCGCATTAACGGTGTGGAGTACGACCTGCCTTTCCAGGGGGAGTACCCCACCGGGCAGCCGCTCACGATTGAGGCCCTGCCGCCCGCGCCGGAGGCGCAGTTCTCCGGCTGGTCAGGCGACCTGCAGAGCGGGAGCCGGCTGCTGCGGGTGGACCTACACGAGCCTCTCCAGTTGGTGGCGCGGTACCGCACCGCCCGCACCCGCCTGCAGGTCTGGGCCGTGGGCGGGCGAGTGGAGCTCGACGGGTGGTCCCCGGACCGCGACTGGTCGCGCGAGCTCCCTTATGGAGCCATGGTGCGCCTGCGCGCCGTGCCGGATCCCGGCTACCGCTTTGTCTGCTGGGAGGGGGACGCCGGAGGCGAGGATCCCTGGCTGGACCTGTACATGGACGGCGACCGGGAAGTCTGGGCGGTCTTTGAGCGCATGCGCATAGACAGCCGAGCCCGGCTCTGGGTCAGCGGCTACGGCGGATACGTACTGGTCAACGGCTACCCGGAGGCGCTACCCTTCTGGGACGACTTCTGCTACGGGGACCTGGTGCATCTGACCGCCGTGGCCTGGCCGGGGTACCGCTTCCTGGGCTGGGACGGCGACAGCGGCTGGACGAGCAGTCGCACGATCTGGGTACGCATGGACGGGTGGCGGTCGGTGCGCGCCGTCTTCGGCGAGGTCTGGGATCGGCCCGGGCCAGGGGTGTACTGCCCGCCCCGAGGCGGATACTACCCGCCGGACCGCCGGCAGCCTCCCCCGCGGGGGAACTACGACAAGCCTTACCCCGAGCGGCAGATGAGCCCGCCTGGCGGACGCGGCGAAGCCGGCCGACCGCCGGACAAGCCCTACCCGGAGCGGCGGATGTCTGACCCCGGTGCTGGAGACCGACCGGATAGTCGCGGAGGGGAGGGCAGGCCCGCGCTGCGCCCCAGCGACCGCGAGCCGGATCGAGGAGGCCGGGCCAGTAGCCCCCCCGCCGGCCCGAGGTCGCCAGAGGCCAGAGCCCCACAGCCGGGAGACAAACCACCCGCCCAGCAGCCTCCGGCCTCGCATCCTCCCAGCGCCGGGAGCCATGAGCCTTCTCGCGGGGGGAGCCCCGGGCAGCAGCCCCCGGCGCCGCGATCTCCCCAGGCTCAGCCGGAGCAACCGCGTGAGAAGCCACCGACTTCGGGCGGGCAGCAGCCCTCTCGTGGCGAGGGAAACAACCCCTCCCGGGGCGGAGATCGTCCCCAGCAACCCCCGGCCCAACAGCCACCGCAGGCTCAGCCACAGCCTCCCCGCGAGCAGCCTCCGGCCCGCCAGCCCGATCGTCCGCAGCCGGGCGAAAGACCCCGACCCGAGGAACGGCCCAACCCCCCGCGGGAGCAGCCTCCGGCCAACAACCCGAACCGGCCTCAACCGGAGGAAAGACCCCGACCCGAGGAACGACCCAAGCCTCCCCGCGAGCAGCCTCCGGCCGACCACCCCAATCGGCCCAAGCCGGACGAGCGACCTAAGCCGGAAGAGCGGCCCCGACCGCCCGAAACCAGGCCGCAGCCGCCGGCTGAGCAGCCCCCGCCCCGGCCTCGGCCCAAACCGGAGGACCCACCCGAGAATCGCCCGGCGCCGGCGCCCCCGCCCCGCGAGCGTCCGCAACCTCCTCCGCAGGATCCGCCCCGCGTCCGGGAACGGCCCCGGCCGGAGGAGCGGCCCAAGCCGGAGGAAAGGCCCCGCCCGCAGGACAAGCCGGAGGAACCGGAGCGGCGGGAGAAGCCCGACCCCCCTCGGGGCGGAGTAGGAGGTCGGAGACGATAGCGGCAGTTGTGAGATCAATGACGCCGGCGCCGGGTCGCCGCCACTTGCCCTGAGGGCCGCTCTATCCTGACTGCCAGGCCAGCATCGCCGTCAAGCCCTCGTCGCCGAAGGGCTGGCGCCCGCTCGGGGCTACGTTCCCGCTCAGCGTAGCGGCGTTGCGGAAATACAGCACATCCCCCTCCGCACAGCAGACGAAGAGCAAGTTGGTGTCGGGGAAGACCTGCAGCGCTACCGGACTGCCGGTCAGCCCGGTGGCTGCGCCCTGTAGCAGCCGGGGCGTGACCGCCCCGTCGGCTGTAGAAGCATTGCCGGTGATCGCGACGGCGTGGTTACCGCCAAAGTCCCAGACCTGCCCGTAGAGCAGATCGCGCGCGCGGTCGTAGGCGAGGCCGCTGTCGCCTCGCACCGCTCCCTGCAGGCGCCGGTCGGGCGGGGCCGAGCCATGTCGTACGCTGGCGTTATCCAGTACCGCCACTTCCCGCATTCCGGTGGCCCCGAAGCGAGTAACGAAGAGCCGATCGGCGACGCTGTCACCGGTTAGGCCCATTACCTCTCCGCCGTCGGTGATGGTGATGGTGCGGTCCGGCGCATGGTTCGCAGCGATGCTCGACACATTATGCCAGGCCAGGACCTCCCGGGCATAAGGCTCCATTAGCGCCGGCTTGTAGGTGCAGTAGAGAATGTCGCGGGCACCGTCTAGCCACAGAGAGGCGGGACAGAAGGAGGCGCTGCCGCCGGTGCGGGTCAGAATCAGGTCAGGAGGCCGGTCGCCACCGGTAAGGAAGTTGCGGTACAACCGCAGGCTCTGGCCGGCACCCCCCACCCACAGGTCGCGGCCGTTGGCGGCCAGGACTAGGGACTGACCGGTGAAAGCGTAGACGGGGTTGCTGAGGCCACCCAAGGCAATGGCAGCCTGCCGGGGGCTGAGAGTAACAGTGAAGGCTTTGTTGAAGACTGACAGGAACTCGTTCGAGGACTGGCTGGTGACCAAGCCATAGGTCTTGATGGTGGGGGGAGGACCGCAACAGGAGACCCCGCTGGCGCCGTTGCCGCCCTGCTTCTCGGTCTTTGCTCCGGCCGGATTGCCCAGGCCCCCACTTGCGTAGGCGTCGCCGCCCGCCGCCCCTTTACCGGGGGGGCAGCCATTGGCACCCGCGCCCCCGGCGCCGCCGGTGGCCCGGGCCTGGCCCCCCGGGCCTAGCTTCTGGGGAAAGGGATCTCCGGATCCGCCGTAGCCCCCGTACGCGGTGGCTCTTCCGCCGGAGCCGCCCGAGCCTCCGGCACCGGGAGGAGGAGTGCAGTCGTCTCCGCCTCGACCGCCGTCGCCGCCGGTGGCGGTGGCGGCGCCGCCTTGGCCGGAGTGCCACTTGCTAGGGTCGAGACACCAGTCGTTAGCGGGGCCACCCGCCCCCCCGATGGCCTTGGCGCTGCCGCCGTTGCCGCCCGACTCCCCAGGGCCACCGTTGCCGCCGTTGCCCCCGACCGCGGTCGCATCGCCGCCCTTGCCGCCATAGACATCGCGGTCGTCGAAAAGGGAGGTGACCAGGTTCGAGAGATAGTGGAAGAAACCCATGTGGAGGGTGTGTGCCTCTCCGCCCTTGCCGCCTTCCGCCTCGACGCTGCTGCCCGCCGCGCCGGGGCCACCCGAGCGAGCGGTATAGGAGACCGATCCTCCCTCGCCTCCGTAGGTCGCCCCGTCGCCACCGTCTGCGCCTCTGATCCGCTTCGTCCCTGCCGGTCGTACCCGTACCGCTGCCGGACGGGCGGGCACGAGGGAGGCCGTCTCCGTCACTGCGCCAAAGCGGAAGCTGCCCGCATTGCCTCCCCGCGCGCCCTGCAGACTGGCGCCGCGCATGACCAGCAGTTTGATCGGCTTCCCGTCCTGCGCGCGATCCGTGTCACGCATCTCCACCCCGGCGACGGCAGCAAAGGTGCCGCCCAGTTGCCCACTGTGGCCACCGACATTGGGTAGCTGGTCCGGCGGGGTGAAGCTGTCCATCGCCACGCCCTCCACCACGCCGTTGCCGCCGTGCCCGCCGTTGCCGATACGGAACAGGCCGGGGCACTCGTGGATAGTAAGCGTGCCGTTGGTCGCCTCCAGCACGAGGTTGCCGCCGTCGCCTCCGGCACCACCCAGTTTTCCGTTGCCCCCGCTGCCGCCGTTGCCCGATTGCAGGAAAACCGGGATGACCTGCGCCGCCTGGGCCGACGCGGCGGCCGTCTCAGTGCCGACCGTGAGATTGCCCTCGGCGGAACGGAGCACCACGTCGCCGCCCTTGCCTCCACTCCCCCCGTTGCCGGTGGCGCTGCCGTCCGCGCCATTGGCGGCGGTGATGCTGCCGCTCATCAGCACGTCTTGCCGTGCCTGGATGGCAATGCTGCTGCCGGCTCGTCCGGCGCTGGTGACCGGGCGGGAGAAGAGCGCGCCCCGGATCTGCGCCGTTCGGCAGTTGACCGTGACGTCGCCGGCACAGGCAACCCGTTCCTCCGGACCGACCACAAAGACATCTGTATTGACCACGCCGGAGAGCGTGCGAGTGGCGGGTCCACCGCCGGGAGAGGGGAGGGCAGGAGCGTAGCGACCGCTGCATCCCCAAAGCACGACGCCAAGGGTGGCCGCCCCCAGGGCGAGCACTGTCGTGGTGACTGGGACTCTCCGAGACAGTAAGGGGCGCATGGGCAACCCCTCCTTCGCAATGCCATAGTCGCAAATAGGGCAGAGCCGCACGTACCCGCGCCGGATAAACAAGAGATACAGGACCCTATAGTCCTTCGCTATCGGCCGACAGTGTCCTGCCAACCAAGCCGTGCAAAAGAGGAAGGTGATCGGGAGAAAGGGGCACAGCAGTAGTGTTCCCAGGTACGGCGCTACTCCTCCGCTCGCGGAGCCGTGGCCAGAGCCACGACTTCCTCTGCAGCAAGGGCACGGTCATAGACGCTCACTTCGCCCAGAGCCCCCAGGAGTAGCGTGAAGCGGAAAGGGCCGTCGGCCTCCTTGAGCGCAATCGGGGCTTTCAGGCCCGTGCCGGCTTCCTCTCCGTCCACATACAGGCGCATGGTCGTCCCATCCCAGCTGGCCGCGACATGGTGCCAGGCGTCGGTGGTCAGCAGCAGCCCGGCATGAGGCGCGGGGTAGTAGTATTGCCTGCCCTCCGCGTCGTGGAGCGCGAAAGCCAGGGCACCCGGGGTAATCCCGACGCTGGCCCCGCCCTTGGTCAGGCTGGCCGTGCCCTGGTCCGCCAGTCTCACCCAGGCGGCGAGGCTCAGCCCGCCCGGCAGGGGTAGGCGGGCGGGATTGGCCAGTGCCACCCACCTCTGTTTGGGACTGACCAGGGCCTGTCCGAACTTGCCTGCCTCCCAGGTGGCCTCACCGGTCACAGTGAGGGTCAGGTGCTGGGGGCCGCTGTCCGCCGCCTCCGTGCCGGTGCCTTCGTCTAGATGCCACAGGGCGATCCGCCCCCGCTTCAGGCTCTCGGCCACCGCGGCAGAGCGGGCAGGAAGCTGAAGTTGAGTGAACGAGGGAACCGTCAAGGGTGGAATGTCAAAGGCCTGGCCTTCCACGGTCAGTTCCAGAACTGTCGCCACCGCGTCGCGCTCCTCCGGAGGGCAGGAGATGAGCAGGGCCTCGTCGCCCTGTCTGACCTTCGCCTTACCCGGCGTGACGGCACGATAGCCGAGTAGCTTCGCCGGCAGTACGGGAAGCCGCAGAGAACCTTCGCCCGGCCATTCAATCACGTAGAGGTAGATGCGATCGCCCTTGCAGGTGGAAGCGCCCCAGCGCCCGGCCTTGTAGGGGCCACCCCGGGTGCCGTACACGCCCTGACCGTAGACCCGCAGCCAGTCCCCGGCCTCCTTGAGCCGCTGCACCTGCAGGGGCTCTATCCGCCCGTCCCCGCGCGGGCCGACATTCAGCAGGAAGTTGCCGTCGTTGCCGGCGACGCGCAGCAACCAGTGCACGATCTCCTCCCGCGTCATGCAGTGCTCAATCCCCCAGCGGTCCCAGGCCCAGTGCCCGTTGATGACCATCGCCGTCTCCCAGGGGCGCACCCGGTTGAAGCCGCCGATTTGCCCTTCCGTCCCGAGCGTCGAGAAGTCTCCCGAGCCGTGCGCGGCTTTGCAGCGGTCATTGACCAGTAGGGAGGGTTGCAGGCTCTTGACGTAATCGAAGATCTCCTCGCCGAAGTGCCTGTCCTCCGGCGTCCAAACCGCCCCGTCGCCGATATCGAACCACAACTCACCCAGCGGGCCATAGTCCAGGATCAGCTCCCGCACCTGGTTCTTGACGTACTCGACGTAGCGCGGCATATCCGGATTGGGCTTCTTGGACCGGCCACCGGGGCTGCCTAACGGGTAGTCCGGGTGCCACCAGTCCGTCAAGCAGTAGTAGACCGAGAACTGCACGCCCTGGCGCTTGCAGGCGGCCGCGAGCTCCTTGAGCACGTCGCGCCGGAAGGGCGTGTGGCTGATGTTGTAGTCGGTGAACTGGGAAGGCCACAGGCAGAAGCCGTCGGCATGTTTAGCAGTGATGACCAGGTACTTCATCCCTGCATCCCGAGCGGTCTGGACCCACTCGTCGGCATCAAACAGGACGGGGTTGAAGCGCTGGTAGAGCGCATCATACTCCTCGATGGGGATCATGCCCGGCGTTGTGCCGCCGCGGGACCAGCCGATCTCGTTGCCGGTCAGGGAGACGGGCCCCCAGTGGATGAACAGACCGTAGCGCTGCTCGCGCCAACGCTCCAGGGCGCGCTCCGTGGCCCGCTGCTGGGGCGTGGAGGCGGGGGAGGGAGGTTCGGCGGCAAAGGCCGCAGCGCTGAGAAGCAGGGACAGCGCGAGAGAGCAGGAGCGGACCATGGTTGCCTCTTCCTTCCCGGGCCTGCGCGGCGCACCAAGCCCACTCTTTGTCCTCTCCCGTGGCAGAGGAGAGGAAGCATCGCGATCAGAGAGAACGGCTCGAAACGATGCTACTCACGCCTGCGAAGCTTGATGACGTAGGCCAGCCCCCCCGCGATCACGAGCACCGCTACGGCCGCTCCGGCGAGCAGGGGCAGGGGGAGGTTTGCGTTCTTGGCTGCGGCAGGCGCGTCTTCGAGGGGCGCCTGTGCCGGAGATGGTCCCGACTGCGGGGCGGACCCGGAGGAGGGAACTTCGGGTTCCGCGGCTGGGGGACTCGAAGCAGCCTTCCCTGGTACTGCGGACCTGAAACGCGCGCCGAACCGCTGTTCGCAGGCCGAGGGTTCGCTGACGTCCACGTGGCGCGCCGGCACCGGCTGTCCGCTGCCGGTGTCTTTACCCTGGAGATATACACACTCTCCCGGCCGCAGGTCGGACAGGCTACCGGGGCTGGTGTCGCGGTGGCCCCGACCGTCCTCAAAGAAGAACGACGTAGTCGAGTCTACCGTCGCCACCTTCCGCTTGGGCGGGTTGAGAGGACACACCCCGTTCGGAGTGCCGAAGCGGTAGCAGTTCACGGTGAAGGACCGGCCTGCGACATCCACCGAGACCACCTCCCCCTCCAGACCGATCTCTCCCTCTTTCACGCCGCTCCCTGCGTGCAGCGACGAGACCGTAACTGCTGTCAGAAGAATCAGCAACCATCGCCACTTCAGCATGGCTCTCGCTCCTTCTGGGTCAACGGAGGCCGGACCGCGAAGGCTTGTGGCCGGGCGGGACGCTACCCGCGCTCTGCCTACCTCCGCTTGCGGAACCTGACAACGTAGACCACGACACCCGCAATCACCAGAACCAGCGCCACTCCGCCCCCGGCCAGCAGCGGCAGGGGCAGGCCGCCACCCTCCCGGGGAGCAGGGGACGCTGTCGGCTGTGCGGGTGAAGAGGCCGCCGGGGAGCCGGGAGTGGCCGCCGGCGCGGCCATCGCGCTGTCGCTCGCCACTGCCGACTTGAAGCGCTCGCCGCAGACCTCACTGGCGGCACTCGGGTGGATAAAGGTGACATGCACTGCTGGCATCGGCTTCCCAGTGCCCGTATCCTTCCCCTCCACGGCAACGATCTGCCCTGGCGTCATGTCAGCAAACCTCTGAGGCGGAGACTTCCCCGCTTCCCATCCGCCAGCCTGGAAGGACGTTTCCGAACTCAGCGTTACCTGCTTGCGCTTCGGGGGGTCGATCTCCTGCTTGCCCGCATCGAGGTCGGCTTCATCCATGTTGTGGGTGTAGAACCGGTAGCAGTTGACGGTGAAGGACATACCCGGCGTGTCCACCGCAATCACCTCTCCTACCAGCATGAGGTTGCCCTTTGCCGGTTGCATGCTGTCCCCCTGTGCAGCGCAGGCAGCGATTCCCAGCATGAGAGCGAACAGCCATTCCCAACTACGCATCGTTCCTGTGCCTCCTTGGTCGGCCCGTAGCCGCGGGGCCTACAGCTGTTGCAGCCGCCTTTCGGCGTACCGGCGGTAGGCGACAAACGTCCCCCGCCCCTGCAGCGATTCATACAGCGGCCGGGCCTGGTCCGGGTGGCCCAGCATTTCCTGGCAGCGGGCCAGATAGAGACGCGCCCCCTGGTGGCGCGGATTGCACTGGCGCGCCCAGGCAAACCACTCAGTAGCCTCGGCAGTGCGCCAGTTCATGAACAGGATGGCGCCCATGAGAAAGGCGGCCTCGGCATCGTGCGGTCGCTCCTCACAGGCCGGGCGCAAGGTCTCTTGCGCCTCGGCGAACTTGAAAACCTCCAGCAGGACCCGAGCGCGCGCCAGCCTCGCGCCAAAGTCCTCGCGGTCCCGCCCGGAAGCCATGACCTTGAGCAGGGCGATGGAAGGAGCATCCAGCGAACGCACGCGGATGGTGAACTCCCGGTACCACTTCGAGAGCGGAAGACGGCTCTCGAAGCCACAGTAGGGGATGACTTGCGCCTGAGACCAGTCGCTCCGCTCGGCGAGCAGGTCCAGGACTCTCAGCAGCCCGACGACGGTAGTGCGCGTGGCCTCCTCCTGAGACTGCGCATCGGCGGGCCGGTGTCGGGTTTCTACCATGAGCGCCGGGACGCCCCGGCTGCCCCAGTACTGATGGCACAGCCCGGCGTGCGGAGCGCTCAGGAAGAACTCGCGCGTCAGCGAGAAGCCGTGCGCGTGGCAGGCGTCGCGCATAGTGGCGGCGGCTTGTCGGGCCAGGTCGCCCCCCACCGGCTCCACCAGCGGCGTCTGGCAGGAGTCTCCGGGGACCCACTGGTGGACGTCCACAACCAGGTGCGGCGACCATCCGGCCAGTGCAGCCTGCAGCGCAGCGATCTCACTGGTCTGGCCCTCACCCCAGTCCCGGTTCAGGTCCTCTCCCCGGCCGTTGCCCCGCGTGCCCTGCCCCGCGCCGTCGGGGTTGGCCAGGGGCACGATCAGCGTTGCCGTACAACCTGCCACCTGCCACAAACGGAGGGTGTCCTGCGCCAGGAGCCGCTCGGCCAACTGCAGCCCCGCGGCAGTGCTCTCCGGTTCGTCGCCATGCTGGCGGCAGATCAACGCGCAGCGGGGGAGTTGGGCAAGGGGGATCTGCTGGGGGCGCACTTCCAGAGCGAGGATCGGGTTCCCGCGCGGGCTGGTGCCGAGGGGCAGGAGCCGAGCGGCAGCCGGATGATCCTGGGCCATCTGCCGGAGCCGGGACTCGGTGGCCTGCACCTCGCCCGCCTGAGCCGGCGAGCCCCAGGGCACGGGGGAGGAGGCCGGCAGGGCCAGCGCCACGACCAGCATCACTTGCAGACGGAGAGCGGTCGAACCCATCCGGAGACCGTGCCCTCCTGCCGACCTCGGGCGTGAGTGCAGCGGGGTGATTGTAGCGGACTACTCCGCGATCTGCAATGCCTTCGGGCCTGCTACCCTCCGGAACTCCTCCAGCATCACCTCATAATGCCGCAGGGGCATCCCGGCGAAGATGGTGTTGCTGGTGCTGAAGATATACCCGCCGCCGGGGGCGCCCTGGGCCAGGGCGCGGCGGACCTCGGCCCGGATCGCCTCCTCGGGGCCGTCCTGCATCAGGCTGCACTGGACATTGCCCATCAGCGCCACCCGCCCGTAGGTCCGGCGCTTCACCTCCGCCAGGTCCATGCCCGCCATGGGGTCAATGGACTGAAGTACGTGCGGCCCGCCCGCCAGGAAATCCTCCAGCACCGGCATCAGATTTCCGTCCGAGTGGAGAATGACGATCAGCCCCTGGTCCTTCAGGCGCGGGATGAAGTACTCCAGGTACGGGGTCACGAACTCGCGGAACATGGGCGGCGAGAGGAAGGGACCCTGGTTGTAGGCCACGTCGGAGACGGGGAAGACGAAATCCGCCCCAGCCTCACCCATCTCGGTCCCGATCCGCAGCGCCGTCTCGGCCATCTCCCGGGCCTGGGCGTGGATTTCCTCCGGGCGCTCGTACAGATCCACGGCAAACTGCGTGTAGTCGCTCACCGTCTCGATCGCGTGGACGCTACTGCTGATGAAGCCGCCGACCATGACCTGCTCGCCGAACTCGCGCTTGGCTATCCGAATGCACTCCCGGTTCTGCGGTCCGCCCCAGGGCCGCCAGACGCTCACCGCGTCCCAGCCGAAGCGCTCGACGATAAGGGCATAGATCTCGACACACTGATGCAACAGCCGGTCCCGCTCCTGGCCCGTCGCTTCCGAGATCGCCTGCTCGCTGGGGAAGTCGCGGCCAAAGGCCTCCGGGCTCAACTCGAACATGGACTCGAAGGTCGGCGGCCGGTCCGGCTCCCGAAAGGCAAGTGCAGTCAGAAAGCGTTCGCGCGAGGTCATAGCAGACACTGCTCGGCGTCCCCGGACGAAGCCTCCCCGCTCAGGGCAGCGGGCAGTCCTTCGCCGTGTCGAACATCGCCACGATGTTTTCCGGCGGGGTACCGGCCTGGATAGCATGGCTCGGACCCAGAATGTACCCGCCGTCCTTGGCCAGCACCCGGATGCGGTCCCGCACTTCCTGGATTACGTCCTCCACCGTCCCGAAGGGCAATGTCGTCTGTACGCTGATCCCGCCCTCGAAGCAGAGGCGGTCCCCATAGGTCTCCTTGAGGAAGACCGGGTCCATATTGTCGGCAGAGAACTGGCACGCCTGCAGACAGTCAATCCCCATCTCCAGCAAACCGGGCACCGCCTCCGTCACCGACCCGTCCGAGTGGTACAGGATCTTTGCGCCAAACTCGTGGATGACCGCGTTCAGTTCCGTGTGATACGGCTTGAGGAACTCCTCCCACATGGGCAGGGACATGAGCAGGCCATGTTGCCCGCCCACGTCGTCGGCGGTGAAGGCCAGGTCAATCTCCCCGTCGCCCGCCTCCAGCATCCTGCGGAAGTGCGCCTTGTAGAAGTCCGTCACCCGCCGGAAGATGGCGTGCACCAGCTCCGGGTTTAGCACGAAGTCCAAAAATATCTGCTCAAAGCCCCGCATGTACCAGGAGGACTCGTAGATATTCCCGTTAGCGATCATGATCGCCCGGTTGAGCCCCTCGCGTTCCGCCTTGATCTGATCGGGGATGACCGAGTAGTCATACCAGTCGGTAGTCGGCCAGGTGTGCTTCTCCAAGTCGGCGGGCGTCTGGGCCTCGGCCAGGGGGTAGAAGTCAATCTCGTCGTAGGCGCCCTCGCCGTAGGACTGCTCCTTGCGGTGCACGCCCCAGATGTCCCAACCGGGCTCCCGCGCGGGGCCGACATAGGCCGCCCCGCAGCCGCCGATGTCCAGCAGCGGCGTGAGGTACTCCTGCACCGAGATGCCCCGGTTGGTCTGCAGGTATTCCTCCAGTGCCCTCCGCGCCGGAGGGTTGATCCCGGCGCAGACCATGGCGATAGGGACACGGTCTGTAGTCTGATGGTTGAGCGCGAGCATAACGCGCTCGCGAGGGGATAGGGATTCGCTGGTCATGGATTGCTCCTGTCACTGCTCGTCTATCTGTTCCCGCCGGTCATGGTCCGTCGCACCAGGTAACGGCTCCCTACTCCATCTCCTCCACCACCAAGTCATCAAACCACGCCTTCCCGCCGCTTTCGTTGATCAGCGAACAGCCGACCCAGCCGCCGGTGTTGGGGTCCGCGCCGGTCGTCAACTCGCCGGTGAACTGCTTCCACTCCGGCCCGGTCTGCCCGCTGCCCAGGACCTTCCCGGCGATATTCGCGTACACGCCATTGTCCGCCTCCGCCTTGATCCAGACGGACACACGGTACTTCGTGCTGGGCGTCCAGCAGCCGTTCACCGGGTAGGCGCGGATGAACTTGTCCTCCCCCTGCGGGGGATCAAGCATCAGGCTGTACTTACCCCCGTGCGCCTCCGGAGAGAGATGTATTCGCTCATAGGACCATTCGTCGCGCAACTTGCGGCACATCCACCAGTCCGGCTTCAGGTCCCCCGCCCCGTCCATCTCAAAGTCGCCGTTGGGGATGAGCGGCATCACCGCGCGCACCACCTCCCGCGGCTTGCCGGCTACGGTCACATGCGCCGTCATCTCGGCGATTTGTCGGAGACCCTCCCGGCCTGAGACGCTCACCGGCAGCTCGATCTCCGCCTCGGGCGGCAGGTCAAAGCGGTCGGGATGCGTCACCGTCAACCCCGGCGGGAAGCTCAGCAGCAGCGTCCCCGCCAGCGGCTTAGCAGACAGGTTCTTCAGCCACACGTGGTACCCTCCAGGATTGCCGCGGAAGTCCACCAGCACCGGGTCGTTGACGACGATGAAGCTGTAGGTGCTGAAGGTGAGCCTGTCGGCGGTTACATCGCACCAGACGTCCGCCCGGCCCTTGGCAGCGTTGGCCGGGACGGAGAAGGGGACCGACACCTCCACCGTCTGTCCCGGCGCGAGCGGCCCGAACTTGACGGCCGGCGGGGTCGGCCAACCCCTGGGCAGGCGCAGCGTGGCCGTCCCCGACATCGGCGCGGCGTTGGGGTTGGCGACCTTCAGGCTCAAGGTTTTGCGTGAGCCGCCGGTGACCGGTCCGCTCAGCTCCCACTCCACCAGCGGCCGCAGTCTTCCGCTGACCAGCACCACCGAGGAGCACTCCGCCTCCGGAACCGGGAAGACATAGGCGTCACCCTGCTGCCTGCCCCGGACGAGGAAGCGCCTTCCCTCTATCGTGCAGGCCAACGCACTGGCTATGGGTCCAGTCTCCCGCGTCGAGAAGACCGCCGTCGCCCCTGCCTGCGTCGGGCAGTTGATGAAGTTGACCACTGCGGCGCTCTGGCCCGCCTGCTTGAACAAGAACCACCGTCCGACGACCCCCCGGAAGGGGCCGCTCTCCGTCTGCCCCGTCATGAACTGCTCCGGCCCCAGCGGCTTACCCTCTGCGTCCCTAACGCTCAGTCCCACGGTGTCCCGGAAGTCGGCTTCGTACAGCACGCTCTTGACCGCCCGGCGCAGGGCCAGCAGATTCCGACGCCATTCCTCACCGTTCTCCGGCGGGCCGATCAGTTGCTCAAAGCGGGCCCCGCACTGCCAGATGAACCGCTCCCGCTCCCAGCCGCCAAAAGCAGGAGACAAGCCCCCATTCCAGCCACCGTCAATCAATATCTGGCGTGGGTTGCAGTAGTACCAGAAGTCCAGCCGGTTCCAGACGCCGGAGGTCATGTGCAGGTCTACATACTGACCGTAAACGTCATTGAGGAATTCCCCGGAGGCCGTGTAGTAGGGATTCCTGGCCAGGGAGTCCTTCTTCATCCGCGAGAAGACCTCCAGCGTAGCCGGCGCCCAGCAGCCGTACGTGGGGAAGTCAGCATACAGCCGCCCGTTGGGGTAGATCATGCTGAACTGATCGTAGTACATCCCGTCCGTGCCCCAGTCCAGATACCGCCGGGTCCAGTCGTACAGCCAATCGCGCCATTCTCGCGAGCCCATAGCCATGCCCACCTGGGCGAAGTGGTCCTGCTCCAGACGCGCATAGCCGCCGTTGTAGTCCCGCTCTGCCGCCCGGGCGTACCAATCGTCGTCGGGCTTAGGGGCCTCCGGCGGCAGCTTGCTCTTGGGGAAGCTCCCGATCCGCTCGTAGTGCCCGTAGCCCGGCGACCAGAGATGGAAGTTGTGGTACGGGGTGTACATTCCTCCCAGCGCCCGGCGGATGGTCAGCTTCTGCGAGAACTCCCGAGTGCTCCCCCAGCCGGGGGCAGGCCAGGGGTACAGACCGCAGTAACCCGAGTCCATCCCGTCGGTCATCTGCCGGTTGGCGGCCATGAAGTAGGGATCGTACGCGTCTCTCTCCCCGTATGCCGAGTGCACCATCTCCCAGCCGATGAAGGGAGCCAGGTTGGAGTTCTGGGTCCCCCACATGTCCAGCAGCCACTTCACGTGGGCCGGCTGAGTACAGGGTTGTAGAGCTTTGGCTACGTACGCCCGGTAGATATCGGCTCCCTCGTGCCAACCCCCGCCGGTGACCGCCACCCGATAGACCCCGCTCTTCCAGGTTCCCTCCGGCCGGGCCAGAGTCCGCTGCTGCGCCGCCAGCGTGGTCCCGCCGGAGCGGTCGCCGCCGTAGACAAACGCCCAGTCCTCAAACTTGGGGTCCTCGATCCCCAGGTACAAACCCGACTCCCCGTCCCATACATCCATCCAGCGCATGGCCGGGCCCCACATGGTCGTCAGGTTCCCCGCCCCAGGATTCCGCCAGACCTGGCCCCAGTACTTGGGCACAAAGATCCAGTCGTCCTCTGCCTCCTCTCCTAGCGCGACTCCCGTGATCACCGGGAAGCGCACCTCGCACACCTCCCGCGGGCCGCGGTTGTCTATCTGCAACTGCCACTCCATCTGCCCATCCGCCCGCAGGCGGCAGGAGATGGTAGCCAGCAGTCCCTCGGGCAGGCGATACCGCAGCGTCACTGTCGGCTCCTGGGCCGTGCCCCCCGTCCGGAAATCCTCCAGAGACGCGTTGTACAGGTCTAGGCTCCTGGTTGGCGCGTCGCCCGGGACCTTGGTCACCAACATCGCCAGAGCGGCATGGGCCTCCGGCGCCTGTGCCAGCAACCGGTTCGACCGTTTGTCGTAGATACTGTGCAGCCCATAGGGGTCAAGCCCCAGCCTGACTCGCCCATTCTCCACGTAGCGCACGCTCTGCTCCCCAGCAACATAGTCTACAGCCATACTCGCCAGCAGCGGCGGCGTCTGCCCCGGTACGCCCTCCAGCTTTAGGTGAAACTGCAGCGTGTCCTGGCCTCCGCCCGCCGGCTTGATGGCCTTCAGTCCTGCCGGATCCAGCACCGCCCAGGACTTACCTCCGTCGGTACTGTACTCTGGCCTCAGTGGTGCCCCCTTGCCCCCCACCACTAGGCGCAGGTCTTGCCACTGCGCCACGTCAAACGGCTTCAGTGGCGTCGTCCACACTTCTCCGGAGATCGGTCCCACGTAGGAGGGCTTCAGCGTCGCCAGATCCGGTGGCTGTTCGGCCCGCGACAGTACCACCAGATCCAGTCGCGCCCCGCCCTCATAGGCGGTCTGGAAGACGTGTTCCCCGGCGCCCAGCGTGTATTCCCCGGCCTTGATCCACTGCCAGCCCTCCTCCGGGCCGCGGGTGCCGTCAATCACCACCGTCCCCGGCCCGCCGTCCATGGACTCGGTGTGGTTCCAGCCTCCCTTCCAGGGGAAGTACGCCCGCTCCCAGGCCAGGTACTTGCCCGGCGTCTTGAGCGAGAAACGAAAGGTCGCAGCGGCAACATAGTGGATGTACCCCCCGCCCGAGGCCTGGGGGTCGGCTCCCGGCGTGTGTCCGTCGCGCAGGGTCAGCGAAGTGGCGTTCTCGGCCTCCATCACCACCGGCTCGTCGGCCTGCTGGACGAAAGTCCCCGCAAAGCGCGCCCCGGAGCCGAAGGACTCCATCCCCACGGCCTTCTCCACGCCCAGGTTCTGCGTCACCGTAACCCGCGCTGCCTCCTTAGGCACGCGGGTCACGGCTACGCCGGCCAGGGCAAAGTCGGCACTCGCCGGGTCCAGGCGGAAGTCCGCGCCGTGCACGCGCTTCGAGAACATCGCCAGTTCCAGCCGTACGCTGACCGTCTTCCAGGTCTGGCTGCCCTCCAGCGCAACTCCCTGAGGGTACGCATCGGGCCGCCGCCAGACGCCCGCCGGATAGGGGTCGTGCTTCACCCGTGCGTCGGAGGAGTCGTAGGAGATGCCCAGGCGCCCCGGCGCGCCGTCCCAGTAGCGGACCGTAAGCAGCAAATCGCGGTCGCCCTGCCAGGCCCGGAATTCCGGCCACGGGTCGGCCTTGAGATAGAAGTAGCCCGGCTGCCCGTTGGGGCGCACCGACTGGGCGCAGACCACCCCACCGCGCTCCACCCGCACCAGATCGCCCTCCCCTCCGCCCAAATGGGGATGCAGGCCGTCTTCCTCCGCTACACCCTTCTCGCCGCCAAAGACAATCCACTTGGAGTTGTCTGGATCGCCAACCCAATCGGGCGCTGCCGAGGCCACAGTCGGCCTCACCCACACGGTCAGGAGTAAGCCGAGCAGCACGGGATTGCGCATGGGGATTCTCTCCTTCTGACGATGACGCGGCTAGAGCTGCTGACTGCTAATTCCCCTCTCGGGACGCCCCAACCTCCTGCCTCCCTGATCCCGACTACCCTGATGATGCAGCCGGAGCTGCAATAATATCAGCCAGTCACCAACAATTAATGAGTGATAACTTGACTTTAGTGAGTCATACCTGTATATTAGAGAGGCAGAACGCACTAATCACAAGTAAAGGTGAAGAACTATGCCGCGCTTAGTCAGCCAGTGCCCCAGTTGCGGAGGGCCACTTCAGGCCCAGCGCCTGGCTTGTCCGCATTGCGACATCGCTCTCGAAGGACAGTTCGACCTAGGAGTCCTGTCCCGGCTCACCGCCGCAGAGCAGGAATTCCTGTTGGCCTTCGTCAAGTCCAGCGGTAGCCTGAAAGAGATGGCCCGACGCTACGGGGTCAGTTATCCCACGGTCCGCAACCGCCTGGACGAGCTGATCGAGCGTCTGGTGTGCTTGGAGGTGGAGCCTCAGAGGGAGAGCGAGGACTGAACCGGGAATGTCTGGCAGTCTGGAGGGAGCATCATGTCCGATGACCGTCTGGTTACGAAGTACTTGCTGAGCGGAGACTCGCCCGGGGAGCGGCCCTGGCCCTGGTGGCTGGATCCCTTCTCCCGTGTGGCTGGTTGGCAGGCGCTGGGCTGGGGGCTGCTGGTGCAGGCGGGGATGGTGGCCGTGGCCATAAGTGGTGGTGTGCTTTACGACGGGGCGGCCGATCTGCACATCGCGCCGAAGCAGGCGCCGGCCTGGTTCTACGGCGCGCTGCCGGTCATCACCTGGCTAGTGGTGGCCCTGGTCTTCCTGGCGGCGGGGAAGCTGTTCTCGCGCAGCCGGCAGCGGGTGGTGGACTACTTCGGCACCGTGGCCTTGGCCCGCTTCCCCTACCTGGTTGCCGGAGCGTTGCTGCATCCCGCGGTGCTGGGTGAGCCCTTCCTGGAGCTGGGCAAAGCAGCAGCCGGCGCTCCTGCCGAACAGATCGTACGGCGCCTGATGCACTCACCCGGTCTGCCCTGGGTCTTACTCGGTCTGCTCCTGACCCTGGTGCTGGTGGCCTGGCTGGCGCTCCTGACCTATCGCGCCCTGGCAGTGTCCAGCGGCCTGCGCTTCCCCAAGTCCTTGTGGGTCTTCCTGGGCGCGGCCTTCGTCGCGGAGATTCTAACCAAGGCCGCAGTGGTGCTCCTGGCCTGGGCCGCGGGGCTGATGTGAACCGGGGGACTGGCGTCCTTTGCGCCGCAGGCAAATGGCCCCAGTCCCCGGTCTACCCCTCCTCCACCGCCCACACCCCTTTCACCTTCTCTCCTGTCCACACCCGCCCGTCGGCGGTGCGCAGGCCGCGGAAGCCGACCTCCTCCCACTCCTCCGGACAGGCCGCTCCCACTTGCGTCTCGCCCCTGTAATCGCTTACCAGTGCATCGTTGAGCGCCTGCAGGTACAGCCCGTGGCTGGTCACATAGTAGGCCGATTGCGGGAAGCCCGAGGTCTCGTTGATCTGGATCCACTCTCGGTCCACGTAGCGCCCCGGCAGGCACTGCCCCAGTTCCGCCAGCAGCCCCGCGGCGTCGCCCATGTGCGAGGCCGCCAGCCAATATGCCGCCAGCGTCCAGCCGTAGTAGGTGTTGTCTCTCACCCCGGCGCAGAGGTCATATCGGCGCTCGTATGCCCGGCGGACAAAATCATCGGGCTCACCTAGCGGCAGAAAGATCAGCGGATTGAGCTGCACCGGATGTTTCTCCTGGCCCAGCTGCTGCGTCCCGGCCAGACCCTCACACGTGGCCAGCAGGCCCGTACCCTCGTCATACAGCCGCCGGTAGGCCAGGCCCTCGCGCAGAATCGTCTCCCACCGGCCCCGCTCTTCCGCCGACAAGCCCTCGCCGACTTCCTGGGCCATCTGCAGGGCCGTCTTTAGACAATACTGCGCGGAGAACAGGGCGTCCAGGTAGTTCTTCTGGTCCGGACCCCCCATCTCGTCCTGGCCGCTGGAGGGGATGACGTGCTCGCCCCAGGTGCCGTCATCTTCCCGGCGTAGGATGGAGGAGAAGAACCGCGCCGACTCGCGCACGATCGGCCAGGCCACCTCCCGGGCCCACTCCGGGTCGCCCAGGTACTGCGCCGCCTCTCGGGCCATCCGCGCCGGGTAGGCGGCGTTGTGAATCTCGTACTGGAACTGGTTGGGCGCCCCCTCTTTCAGCAACTCCGAGTCCGGCCCAATGGGGAACTCCCAGGCCCACATCGTCCCCTCCGCGCCGTATACGCGCCGGGTGTACTCCTGCATGTTCTTCAGGTACCCGCGGTAGAACTCAACCCAGGACTGAGCAATGTCCAGATGCCCGAGGCGCAGCAGGGCGGGATGGATATACGAGAGGTCCTGGGGAAAATGGTAGCCCCAGACGTTGCCCGTCCAGCCGCAGGGCGGCGCGGGCGAGCGGACCTCCGGGGCGTAGGAGCAGAAGGTCCAGAAGAGCGACCGCGCCCACAGCGCCTGGTACTCGGGGACCGGCACCCAGATCCGTGCCTGGCCCCAGCGGCGCTGCCAGGCCTGCGCCGCCTCGGCGGCGTACTGCTCCGGGACAGCCACCCGCTGCATGTCAGCGACCAGCTCCGCCTCCCGTGCTCCGGCGGCCATCCCAATGAGCAGGAGATGCCGCCCCTCCTCACCGGAAAAGCGGATCTCCATCCCTTCCGCATCCTCTACCAACTCCACCTTCCCGCTGGTCGAAATCACCTTCAGCGCCAGCGCCGTGTCCGCTGTCCCGATCTGCAGCCGCGTCAGCCACCAGGACTGGCCGTCGTTGGCGACGCTCCTGGCCCTCCCCGTCAGCTGCTGCCCATACCCCGGCTCCGCCTCGGTCAGCGGTGCCAGCAGCAGCGCCGGCATGGCCGCCTCCCGCGTGCTTTCGTACTCCACCTCCACAGCCAGGAGGTCCCTCCGCCAGGGATGGAACCACGCGGAGATGCTCAGTCGCAGATCGCTCCAGGACATCTCCGTCCGCAGCCGTCCTTCAGCCAATCGCAGTTCCTGCCGCCAGGTCTGCGGCGGAGGTGGCTCCTCTCCCGACCAGCACAGCCGCGCCGCCGGGAACCAGTAGTCCAGCCCCCAGGCTCCCCGATGCCAGTGGTCGGCGTGCATCAGGACGCTGTTGCTGAGACTGGCGCGCTCTCCGACCCGTCCGTTGTTCATCAGCCCCCAGACATCGAAGCAGGCCCCCATCCTCCCGCTGCCCAGGTAGAGGTTTAGGTGCTCCTGCCGGCGCACGGGCCAGCGGGTGCGAAGAATATCGCCGACAGCAAGGGTATCGTCCATTTTGCTCCTCTCACAGAGCGTCTTCGAACTCAGGGGGACAAGCTCGCTTCCCCAGGCGCTCATTAAGCGCGGGTCACGCGGATGGTGAAGTTGCTTGTCGCGGAGGAGTAGCCATAGACCCGCAGATAGTGCCAGCCCGTCTCCCCGGCGGTGAAAGTTACCGTGCCGCTGCCGGTCGCCGTGTTGCTGGCCACGAACTCCTTCGAGCTGTCACGGTACGCATACAGGTCGGGGTCGCCGGCCGTGGCGGTCAGTGTCACCTTATACTTCAGCCCGCTCGTAGTGCTGAACCGGTACCAGCGGCTCTGGAACTGGGCTACCGAGCCGCTGAGGGCGCTGCCGTTGACGGTCAGATCGCTGACGAGGTCCGCTTCCAGGCGGAAGCGTTTGGTTGTGCTGCCGCTCGTGACCCCGTACACCGCGATCTGCGCCCCCGGGTCTGGTGCCAGCGCGCCGCAGTAGCAGTACACCCAGTCGGGAGCAAAGCCCCCCACCGGCGTGGGGTCCGACTGGTTGGTCGGGAGGCGGTTGCTGTAGGCCAGGCAGTCATCTCCCGCTCCAGCGTACAGGTCGGCCCGGCCCCACAGCAGGAAGAGGTCGCTGTCCTCGTCAGCGGTCGGCTGCAGGGTGACCACCACGACCTTGAAAGTGGTGAAGGCGGGCAACCGGAACCAGTTGGTTTGCGACGCCGGGACAGTCGCCTCTATGGCATTCGTGCCGAGAGACAGGAGCGTCGCCACCGCCTGTGGCTCCACACTACCCGAAACGGGGCTGAGAAAAGCTGGCCAGAGTTTGGCGTCTCCATGCCCATCCCCGACGTACTCCTGTATCTTCCCCAGGACCGCCCTCCCGTCGCTACCCGAACTCCCGGCGCATCCTGCCAGCAGCACCGCGATCACGACGCACAAACCGCTGCACATCACTGCCGATCGTGCGGCTCGCATCATCGTTCCCCCTCTCAGACTGAATGGACCTCCAATAGCCGCAGGCCCTGACCGGGAAGGGCGCCGCCCGGCTCCGGAGGAGTCCCCGCGACATCTCCTACGCCAACTCTTCGACGCTGCAGCGCGAGGGTCCTGCCGGAGACAGGAGGAAACCTGCGCCCGACGGGGAAGAACGCCCCGCAGGCGGTGGGGCAGCAACTGACAGCGCAGGAGGATCTCAGATGAAAGCACAGGCAGCGTACATCACAGCGCCTCACACCATGGAGATCAGGGAGGTGGAGATCCCCGACCCCGGACCAGAAGAGGTCCAAGTGCGCTGCGTCGCCAACGGCATCTGCATGGCCGAAGTCTCCAAGTTCTCCGGTGCTGAACCGGGCTATCCCTCCCGCGCTGGACACGAGGGGGTAGGCGTGGTCCTCAAAGCCGGCAGCAAGGTGCAGAGGCTTCAAGAAGGCGACTGGGTCGCCACCGGGTCCTGGGCGACCGTGGACAACCTCGGGGCCACTGGCCTGGCCAAGCTCAGTGGGCCGCCGGCTGATCCCGGCGTGTTTCTCATCGAGCCCTGCGCCTGTGTAGTGACTGCGCTGTATTCCTACGAGTTGACCGCCGGAGACCGCGTCCTGGTTATGGGGGCCGGATTCATGGGCTTGCTCAACGTCCAGGCGCTAGGGCATTCGCCGCTGGCGGAACTGGTGGTTACCGATGTCAAGCCCGCCAACCTGGAACTGGCGCGCGAGTTCGGCGCTACTGAGGTGATCAACTCGGCCACTGCCGCCGGGCAGGCCCGACTGGAAGAGCTCAGGGATCAGCCCTTCGACCTGGTGGTGGAGGCCGCAGGAGTGGAGCGGACTGTCCAGCAGGCCGGGGGCCTGACGCGCCCGGGGGGGCGGCTTTCTATCTTCGCCTGGCATCATCAGCCCCGGACTCTCGACCTGGGCCTGTGGCACATGCGGGGCCTGAAGGTGCTCAACAGTGCGCCGGGGATCGGCCGCGACCACAATATCAACAACATGCAGCGGGCCGTGGCGCTCCTGGAACGAGGCGTCTTCGACCTGCGCAAGCTGGTGACGCACCGGCACCCCTTCGCCGAGGTGCAGACGGCCATGGAAGTCGCCACCGAGCGCCCCGAGGAGTACATCAAAGGGGTCCTGCTCTTTCCCTAAGGCGGTGGAACCAGGAGTCAGGTCGGTCTTCCCGGCGTTGCTGCCGCACTTCCGGCAAGGTCTCCCCCGGCTCTGCGGCGAAACCCCCTCAGTGGCTCCGGTCCCCGGTCCTGGTTCATCAACTGTGAAGGGTAGATCCCCAAGGAGGACTCTCTGTGGCTGCTGACCGTGAAGACATACATCTCAACTTCTCGCCGCCCGAGTGGAGCGAGTACGACAACTACCCCCAATGGCTCAAAGACCGTCTGGAGTGGTTCTCGGACCTCAAGTTCGGCTTCTTCATGCACTGGGGCATCTACTCCCAGTGGGGCTGCATCGAGTCCTGGCCCCTCGTCGAGGAGGATACCTGGGCCCGCCCCGACGACCTGCCTCCCTGGAAGGAACGCGGCTACGACCTGCCCCGCTTCCGGCGCGACTACTGGGACCTCAACAAGACCTTCAATCCCCAGCACTTCCAGCCCGAGGCCTGGGCAGACCTGGCCGCGCGGGCCGGCACGAAGTACGTCTGCTTCACCACCAAGCACCACGACGGCTTCTGCATGTTCGACACCCAGACCACCGACTACAAGATCACCGGCCCTGACTGCCCCTTCCACACCAACCCACGGGCGAACATCACCCGAGAGGTTTTCGACGCCTTCCGCGCCCGCGACTTCGCCATCTGGTGCTACTTCTCCAAGTCCGACTGGCACTGTCCTTACTACTGGGATCCCACTCGCCCCGCCCCCGACCGCAATCCCAACTACGACACCGCCGCCGAACCGGAGCGCTGGGAGCAGTTCCGCCAGTTCGTCTACAATCAGATCCAGGAACTGATGACCGGCTACGGGCCGATCGACTGCCTGTGGCTCGACGGCGGCCAGGTGCGCCCGCCCCGCCAGGACATCCGCATGGACCTGATCGCCGAGATGGCCCGCGCACATCAGCCCGGCCTGATCATCGCCGACCGCACCGTGGGCGGCCTATACGAGAACATCATCACCCCGGAACAAGTCATCCCCGACGCTCCCCTGGGAGTGCCCTGGGAGTCCTGCCTGACGGTCGGGGACAGCTGGTCCTATCGCCCTCACGACAACTGGAAGTCCACCCGCGTGCTGGTCCACATGCTGATTGACACCGTCTGCAAAGGCGGCAACCTGCTCCTCAACGTCGGCCCCGACTCGGACGGGGTCATCCCCGCCGAGCCCGCGGCGCGCCTGGAGGAGATCGGCGAGTGGCTGGCCGTCAACGGCGAGGCGATCTACGGCACCCGGCCGATTGCCCCCTACAAGGAGGGGCGTATCTGCTTCACCCGCAAGGAGGATAGCGCCTACGCCCTGATCTTGGCGCAGGAGGGTGAGCCGACTCCACCCAAGCAGATTCGTCTGCAGGGCTTGCGTCCGGCCCTAGGCACACCGGTCTACCTGCTGGGGCGCAAGCCCCAACTGGCCTGGCGTCCCGAGGGCGAAAAGGCAGTCATTGACCTGCCCGAAGGCCCGCCGCCCAGCCGGCATGCGCTCACCCTCAAGTTCACGCCCGCGGCATAGCGGCCGAGCGCTTACCCACACTTCCCTAGAAAGGAACCATCTCCGATGAAAGTCGCGATTCTTGGGGCCGGAGCCATGGGCGAGAGCGTTATCTCGCATCTCAAGGAGACGGAGGGTGTGGAGACCATCATCGCCCAGGACATCCGGCCGGAACGGATGCCCGCCCTCGAGGCTCTCGAGGTGGAAGCCACCACCGACCTGCAGCGCGTCCTGCGCGACGACGACATCCCGCTGGTCTTCGTCACCGCCTCCAACTTCGCCCACCACAATCTGACCATGGCGGCTCTCGCAGCGGGTAAGGCGGTCATGTGCGAAAAGCCCATGGCTACCACCCTGGCCGATGCTCGCGAGATGGTGGAGGAGGCCGAGCGCCGGGACGCCTTCCTGCAGATCGGCTTCGAGTTGCGTTACTCCCGGCTGTATACCAAGGTCAAGGAGTGGGCCGACGCCGGACTCCTGGGCGACATTGTCAATACCCACTGCTACTACGGCGGCAGCGCCTGGCCCAAGGGCATCTGGCGCAACAGCCTTTCAACCGGCGGGAATATGTTCGGCGAGAAGCTCAGCCACTACGTGGACCTCCCCCGCTGGTGGATCGGGTCGGAAGTGGTCGAGGTCTACGCCGCTTGTGCGCCTAACATCGTGCCCTATATGGAAGTCCACGACAACTACCACGCCACCTACCGCTTTGCCAATGGCGCGGTCAGCCACCTGACCTTCATGATGGGCCAGGCCGCCACCTTCCGCGGAGACCCGCTGCAGAACATCATTGACCAGCAACTTGGCGACGGGCACTCTCTCGGCTATGTAGTGGTGGGAACCAAAGGCGCAGCGGAGGTACAGATCTTCGGACGCCATCTCCGTCGCTGGCAGTACGGGGATGAGCCGGACACCATGACCAGTGACTGGGTAGAGGACCTGACCTGGGACCCGGCTGAGGACCACCTTTACTACCACAACACCCTGGACCAGACCAAGGACATCGTGCGCCGTGTGCGGCAGGGATTGCCTCCGATGACCCCGGCGCGGGATGCTTTCGAGACCATGCGCTTGTGCTTCGCCGCTGAAAAGTCCGCCGAGACGGGCCGGGTGGTTAGGTTGGAGGAGGTCGAGTAAACGGTACGACAGGCGTCTCGCCGGTGCGGGATGGACTACCTCACCCGCCGCTCGCCGACGAGCGGCCCCCTCTCCCGCAGGGAGAGGGGGCAGGGGATGAGGCTTCCCGCCGCGTCGGGGGAACACGACCATGCGCCCTCCCCTCCGCCGAGTTCTTTTCTGGCTTCGCACTTCCCGCTACGAGTTCTTCACCGGAGTAGTTGCCCCGGCCGCTGTCGGCGGAGCTGTAGCCTGGTGGGAGACCGGCGCCTTCCACGGGGGCCTGTGGCTGCTCACCCTGCTGGGGTTGCTCTTCTTGCACGCCTCGGCCAACCTGGCCAACGACTACTTCGACCACCTCAGCGGCAACGACGCGATCAACCTGGAGTTCATCCGCCCCTTCACCGGCGGCAGCCGGGTGATCCAGCAGGGGCTGGCGACGCCGCGGGAGATCCTCGGGGCGGCCCTGCTTTGCCTAGTTTTGGGCGCGGCCATCGGTCTCCTGCTTGCCGGCCTGCGTGGCTGGCCGATTCTGCTGCTGGGGCTGGTCGGGGGCCTGTCGGGGTTCTTCTATACCGCCCCCCCACTCAAACTAGGCTACCGGGGCTGGGGGGAGCTGTTCATTGCCCTCGATTTCGGGGTGTTGCCGGTGCTGGGGACGTACTTCGTGCAGACGCAGCACTTCAGCGGTGCGGCGCTGTGGGCCTCGCTGCCGGTGGCGCTGCTCATCTCTGCCATTCTCTGGATCAACCAGTTTCCGGACTACCACGCCGACCGGGCGGTAGGCAAGCGTCACTGGGTGGTCCGTCTGGGGCGGAAGCGAGCAGCCACGGTCTATGCGGGGATGATGGCCCTGACCTATCTCGTGGTGCTACTCCCCGTAGCCTTGGCCATTCTGCCGCCCCTGTCCTTGCTCATCCTCCTGACGCTGCCTCTGACGGTACGGGCCATCAACGTAGCCCTGCGCCACTACGACCGTCCGCCCGACCTCGCCCCGGCCAACGCGGCGACGGTGGGCGTACACCTGCTGCTCTCGCTCCTGCTGACAGCGGGAATCATGCTGGACGGCCTGCTCAGATAGCCTCAGACCTCAGGCATACCTCCCGAACTCCTTTCCCGCCTCATACAACGCGCCGGTGTGCTCAATCGGGGTCAGTGGCGAGAGGTTGTTCGCGGCGATGAGGATGAACTTGCCGCCTTCCATGATCCCCGATTCGCAGATGCGGCGGACCTCAGCGCGAATCGCCTCCGGCGGACCGGACTTGACCAGCATCACCGTCGGGCCGCCGGATATCTGCACCTCGGGGCCCAACTCCGCCCGCAGCCGGCTGAAGTCCACCGGCCAGCCGGTGTCGAAGCTCCGCACGTTCAGCTCGTCCTTGAGCAGTGGGAAGAAACGCTGCGCGTCGCCGCATAGATGCACCGCAGTAGGTCCCCCGTCGCTGAACTCCTCACACAAGCGCTGGTGATAGGGCATCACGTGCTCGCGGTACTGCTCCAGGGACAGCAGGACTATCGCGTCGTCCGCCCAGCCCCACCAGGCACGCTTCTCCTGGCCGACGTCCGGTGCCTCGGGATGCCGCTCCCAGCGCCACTGGCGGATAGCCCTCATGCGCTGTACCAGACATTCCGTGACATAGGTCATCAGGTCATGAAAGTAACCCGGATCGATGACCAGATCCATGCATACCTGAGCCGCCCCTCGCAGCTTGTAGGCAGCGTCCAACGGCCCGTCACAGCCCTCACCGGGTATGGCCGTGGGCGGCAGCACCGGCAGGCCCTCAAACTCCAGCTGCGGGCACCGGTCGTGCATGTACTCGTAGAACTCCACTCCTCGACCAATCAAACCGGAGCCTAGCAGGTCGGGACACTCCAGGTCATACAGCCGCCGCGGCTCCTCCTTGAGTATTTCGCGCGTGTCAGGAACGTGGGTACCCTGATAGTAGAGCGGGCAGCCGAACCAGGAGGCGTCGTACGAGTTCTGGAAGTCAATCCCCACCGGCCAGCCCTCGGCGGGCGGCCCCATCTCCCGATCGCACACCAGGTGGTAGCGCATCCATCGCTGGTAGCGCAGTTGGCACTGGATCTGCGCCTCGGGGTCCTCAAAGAACTCCTGGAAGGTGTAGCCGGTCTCGTTCAGCTCGGGATTCTGCAGGAAGTTGCGGATGGAGCCGTAGATGTTGACGGGAACGCGGTAGGGCCGCCCCGCGTGGTACGCCTCCCACACAGCCTTGACCTCGGCATTATGGGCGGCAAAGTCGGGAGGAGAAGAGGAGAGAAAGAAGGACATCACTTGCTTCCGCACCGGCCCCAGTGCCCTCCCCACCCCCTCTCCTGCAAGCATAGGGGGCAGGCCCGGAGGCCACACTGCCGGCCCGCCGCAACTTGGAGAAGCGCGGGACCGATTCGCCGGCTAGAAGATCGGCGGCCCCGGAGGACCGTCGGACGGTGGCACGGGGGTGGGTGGCGGAATCACCGTACCGTTATCCACGGGCGCCGTGCCCTGGTCGGTGTTGCCTCCCAGATTCAAGCCGCCTCCGCCGCAGCCGGTGAGAGCAGCGAGGCACAGAATCAGTGCAATGAGAACCAGGTATCGCCACATGTAACTACTCCTTGCCCGGTGCCTTGGGGAGTACAGAGTCCCTCCCACAAACGCAGATGCTAGCGCTGCGTCCCGTATCCGACACAGATGATAGGCGCTTTGTGGGGGGCTTGTCAATGCTCCATCTGGGCAGTCTCCGCCTCTGCCCCTCTTGCTCACTGACGAATGTGCTATAATGCGGATCGTCGGCATTACCTGTGAAGGGACGAAGAGGGCGATGAAACACACCATCTCCGCGCTCGTCGAGAACAGGCCGGGAGTCCTGGCGCGCTGCGCCTCACTCTTTGCCCGCCGCGGCTTCAACATTGACTCCCTCGCGGTGGCCGAGACCGAAAACCCCCAGGTCTCCCGCATGATCCTCACCGTCACCGGCGACGACCGCGTGCTCGAGCAGATCTGCCGCCAGCTGGAAAAGCTGGTCGACGTTATCAAGGTACTCGATCATACCCAGGACGCCACCGTCGAGCGCGAGCTGTGTCTGGTCAAAGTGAGAGTCTCCCGCCGAACGCGCGCCGAGGTCATCCAGGTCGCTAACATCTTCCGCGGGGAGATCGTAGACGTCGGCAACGGCACAGTCATCATCGAAATCACCGGCGACACCTCCAAGATTGACGCCTTCGTACAACTCATGACCGACCACGGTATTGAGGAACTGGTCCGCACCGGGAAGGTGATCCTGGCCAGGGGACACCGGGCAACCTGAACGCCGCGGACCCAACCGTAGGCGCCGGGGAGCAGCGAGCAAAGCCGCATGCAGCACCCAGCGCTTCTTCCGAGGTGAAGCAGATGGACCGGGTGGGCGGGGTCCTGGGCATCACCGCCGCGGCGCTCCTGGGCGTGGGCCTGGCCGTCTCCACCTGGTCTCCGCCCCTCGCGCCCGGGACCGCCGCGCCGGAGGGGCCGGTGTGCACCTTGGCACCACTGGTCGCAGTAGAGCCCCCGGCTGAGCCCTGCTTCACCCTCGGGATACCCGCAGACTTCCAGTGGGCGCAGGAGGACACCCGTGATCTGCTCCTGCAGTGCTGGCGCGCCCTGCGCGATTACTACCTCGTGGCCCCTCCCTACCGCTGGCGAGTGGTGTACGGGCCGCAGAACGGTCCCGGCCGGTATGACTTACCGGTGCTGCCTCGCTACGAGGGCCAGGGGCAACTGCGTCTCAGCCAGGACTACCTCGCGGCTCCCCCGGACGATGAGCGCTGGGCACACGCCGGCTGCCTGGGGACGCTGGAGGGAATGGCCTATGCCTTCCACGAATACCTGGGACTGGATCACACCAGCCTGAGCGAGGGACTGGCCGCCTACACGGCCCGAGACCTCGGTCCGGCTCTGTGGGGCGGTCTGCGCGCCGGGGAGATGAACGTGATCATCCTCGGCTTTGAGGAACGGGAAGAATTGGCCGTCGCCTACTGGCGCGGGCAGGGGCGCCCGCCGGAGGGTATGGACCGGAGTACCTTTGACCGCCAGCGCGGCATCGCCCTCTGGCGCCGGATCGCCGCAGAACTCTCGCCTGCCCTGTGGCGGCGGTTCTTCTGGGAGTTGCAGGCTGGGGGGATCCTGCACACGGCCGCCGGGGACCGCCGTCAGGGCGACCGTCTCGTCAGAGAAACCTTGGAGCATCTTGCGCGCCGGGACTGGACAGCGATCCTCCGGGAGTATGGCTACGAGCCGGTAGCCCTCGCCGGGCACGCCTCGGCAGCGGCGCCGCCCCCCTTCGCGCAACCCGCCGGGGCGGCGAGCAGGACGGACTGAACCAGGAGGCAAGAACTATGGGGCATCTCCACGGGGCACGAACGCCGGTGTCGGTCATGGCTGTGGCTGCGACAATCGTCGTAGGCGTGGCCCTGCTTGCCGGCTGCAGCGGCAGCCAGAACGAGACCATCGGGTCCGGGGACGTATCCCTGGTCTTCACCAACCAGGGGGACACTTCCACCCCGATGATCGTGCGCTACGCGACCGGCGATCGGGTGATCACCCACCGCTTCACCGTACTAGTCGGCGGCAAGGTCACCCTCAAGGCGCCGCGTCGGCTTACCTACGATATCGAGATGCGGCCCGAGTGTGTGGAGGGGGCTCAGATCGCCCCGGCCGGAGATGGCCCCCGCCAGGACCAAGTCATTGACGCCACCCGCCAGTAGGCACGGGGAGAAGCGGCTCAACTGACCCGGTCTGCCGCCTGAGGCTCCAGTCGCCGGGTGCTAGCACTGCTCGTCCCCGCGATCAGCCTCTGATTGACCCCATCTCGCTTCACCAGCACCACCGCTGTCTCGTCTCCATAGACTTGCACGTACTCCCCTTGCCCCTCCAGCACTACAGCCAGGGGAGACTTGGCTCGCAGTAGCAGCCACTCAATGCCCCGGCCGTCCAGGGCCTGTCGCCAGCCCGGTTTGAGCTTGACGATCTGTTCGTACTCCTGCAGCATCGCCTTCCCATACATGTCGGCCCGCCCGTCAATGTAGACGCGGTACTTCGGCGCCAGGCACCAGATGAGGTACCCGCCCCATTCGTAAGTGTTGAACATGGGGCCGGTCGGCGTCTGGTCCGCGATGAAGTCCGTCGCCCGGATCGGGAGAAGGTTACCGGTACGCGCGATGGTCTGGGAGGGAGCGGGATCGCGGGGAGCGATCACAACCATCGCCAGCACCAGGACCGCTACGGCCAGGCCCAACAGCGCCGGGCGCGGCGGCCGCCCCGCGGCGTCTTGCTCTCCCAGCCAACGCCACAGAAGACTGCGCCGGGCGCGGGCGCTGAGGTGCCGCGCCGCCAGCGGGACACAGAACACGGCCAGCAGCGGACCGTTCCGCGCCCACTTGAGGAAGAGATAGCTCCCCACCCCCAGCAGCGCCAGTTCCCACAGGCGGGGCCCCAGCGGGGACAGGATCATCGCCAGGATCGTCAGCAGCAGCAGGCCTCCCAGGACCATGAAGATGGGCTGGTGGAAGTCGGGCGAGGCATACTCGGTGATGACTTTGGCATGGTAGGCATTCTCGCCGAAGAGGTAGGTAAAGGGGTAGAGCGCCCCCTCCAGGAAGTTGGGGTTGGCCAGACAGACGAGCACTGCAGCCACGCCCGGCAGAATCAAGGGCCGCACTCCTCCCAGCTGGGGCCGGGGCCATAATAGGCGAAGATTGGCTAGGACAGGCGGCCGAGCCTGAGCCGGTGGCCCCGGCGTCTCGCCGGTGCTCCGGAACGGCGACAAGCTCGCCCCGCGCGGATCCAAAACCTCGCAGACTCCGAAAAGAGCCAGCAGTCCCCACCCGAGGAGAAACGACCCGTGCGTGTTGGCCCAGAAGAGGAAGATCGGGGGCAGCCACCACAGCGCCCGGGGCCGGCCCTCCCGGTGCGAGGTCAGCAGGTGCAGCAGGATGAGCACATACAAGACGATCAGCATCTGCGGCCGGGCGTTGAGCCAGATGCTGACCGCCACCGCCATCAGCGCCGTCACCCCCAGGGCCGGGAGCAACCCGGCGCCCCAGCGCAAGGCCAGGTAGGCCGCGAGCAGGGCGCACAGTCCGAAGAGCAGGGCCTTGAGATAGATCAGGCCCAGCCAGCCGCCGGCCGCGTAGACCAGGTACAGCAAGGCGTCCCAGCCCCACTCATGGGCGTTCCAAGGAGCGCCCGGCCGCGTCCACGAGAAGGGATCGGCGTGGGGCACGGCACCCTGCTGCACAATCAACTCACCCGTCTTCAGGTGCCACCAGAAGTCATAGTCCCACAGGGGGCCCGTCCCCGAAGCAAAGCCGACGTAGAACGCCCCCAGCAGCACCAGCCCGGCAAAAGTAGTAAGGCTTCGTGGCATGGGAATCTCCGCTCGGCCTCCCTATTCCCCCTCCTTTCGTCTTGACCTGCCTCGTGCCGAGGCCTAAAGTCACACGTGCAATGGCCGATGACAGCCTCGAACAACCCCTCCTCCAGCAGCCGGCTGCGTCCGGTCCCACTTTGCTGACCACCCCGGGCCTCGCGGAGCGTCTGGCGCGACTCCTCGACTTGGGCGAAGTCCGGATAGCCCAACGCGGCGACCACCTCCTCGCCGCTGCCCAGGACGGTCGGGCCGACGCCGCGCTCGTAGGGGAAAACCTACCGGACATGTCCGCCCTGGATCTGTGCGGGAAGCTGCGGGCCGGACTGGCCCGGGCCGACCTGCCCTTGATCATTGTCGCCGATCGTTTTGCCGACCCGGTCGAAGAACAGGCGCTGGCGGCAGGAGCAGATGAGTATGTGGACGCCACACAACTCAACGCTCGACTCCTGCGGCGATTGCGGGCGCGACTTCGTCTCGCTTGGCAGCGGCGGGAGTCCAACCCTCTCACCGGCTTGCCCGGCGCTGCCGCTCTGGAGCGGGAACTCCGCCGGCGTCTGCCTGAGCGCGGTCGCCTGGCCGTGATCGCCCTCGACCTGCGCCACTTCAAGGCCTTCAACGACCGCTACGGCTACCTCCGGGGGGACCGCATGCTGCGGCTGCTGGCCCAGACGCTCCTCTCCGTCCTGCGGGAGTCCGGCCACCCGGGAGACTTCCTGGCCCATCTGGGCGGCGATGACTTCTTCCTGGTGACTGAGCCGGAACGGATGCGCCGGCTCGCCGAGGCCGCCCAGGAAAAGTTTGACGGCCTCGCCCCCGGACTGTATGATAGATGCGACCGTGAGGCGGGGGGCGTGCAAGTGCTCATGCGCACCGGGGAAAAGCGCCGGGTACCCCTTACCCGGCTGGTGGCGGTCGCCGTCACCAACGAATCAGTGGGTGTCTGCCATACCGGCCGGATCGCTGCGATTCTCGCCGAGTTGAAGGAATACGCCCGCCGCACGGAGAAGACCGGCTTGGTCCAGGATCGGCGGCGACTTTGCCCGCCTCCGGACGGCTCATCATCGGCAGGCCAAGAGGAGTAGAGCAGCATGGCCGAGACGATCCTGATTGTTGACGATCACCGCGACTTCGTCTTCGCCACCAAACTGTTCCTGGAGAGTCAGGGCTACCGGGTGCAGGAAGCCTATGACGGTCTCGAGGGCCTGGAGGTGGTGGAGAAGGAGAAGCCGGACCTGATCATCCTCGATGTGATGATGCCCCGTCTGGACGGCTGGGCGACGCTGCAGATGCTGCAGGGCAAGCCGGAGACGGCGACTATCCCCGTCCTCATGCTGACCGCCCTGAAAGAACCGGTCAACGTCCTCACCGGCTTTGATCTGGGCTGCACCTGGTTCTACACCAAGCCGATCACCGACTACGACGACCTGGCCCTGGTCATCCGCCGCATCCTGGACAGCACCAGGCCGACGTAAGGGATAGGCAGGCCGATCGGTTCGCCACGCCCGCTGTCGCTGGTCGCCAGTCTACCCGTCTGCGGACTGAGCCCCGGTCACTCCCCAGTTGCCGGACCAGCCCTCCTCGTGCCTCTCACCCTCACCGTGTTCCCGTCGCTGACCACCTCGATCGCTCCGCTTTCACCGGTGCTTACCACGCGGGCCAGGCCGCCGAGTTCCTCTCTTACCCTCTCCCCTCGGGCGCCGGATACCACCGCCCACTGCGCACCCGTCTGCCGCAACAGCTCCCCGCACCAGGGCGCTGACCGTCCGTGATGTGGGATGACAACTAACTGCGCCCGCAGCGACAGATTCCGCTCCGCCGCCCAGTCGAGCATCCGCGTCAGCCCCGTCTCCTCCTGGTCTCCCATGATCAAGAAACCAGTCTCTCCATAGCGAAGCAAGACTGCGGCTGAGTTGTTGTTCTCGCGCGCCTTCGCGCTACCGAGCAGCGGGTCGCTGGGAGCGATCAGAACCACAGACACGCCTGGCCCCAGAGGTATCGTCCGCCCGGCCCGTACCCGACTGACCGGCAGCTCGCGCCGGGATACCTCGTGCAGAGCCTGCCGGTAGGGGGCTTCCCCGCCCAGCATCGGGTCCCAATAGTGACCAATCCGCACCCGGCGCAGCAACGGGCCTAGCGCATTGCAGTGGTCGGCGTCGCCGTGAGTCAGCAGAAAGCAATCCAGCCGGCGCACCCCCTGGCGCGCTAGGTAGGGGATGATGAGGTCGTCCGCCAGATTCTCTTCTTCCCCGCTGTGGTCAGTCCCCGCGTCCACCATCAGCACCTGTCCGCCCGGCGTCTGCACCAACAGGCAAGCCCCCTCGCCTACTGCCAGTACGCTTAGCTTCAGCCACGGCGGTCGAGCCCCGTGGACTGCGGCCAGCACTACCATGGCTGCTGCGAAACCCCCAGTGACCAGGACGAGCCCTTCGCGCCGGGAGAGCCTCAGCGCCGGAACCAACCGCGCACGCAAGTCCGGCCGGGCTACCAGGAACAAGACCCCCGCCACCCCTAGGTACCACGCCAGGGTCCAGCCGGCCCCGAAGTGCACCACCTCCACATAGGCCGCCGGCAGTGCCTGGCACAGCCGGTTGCCCAATAGCATCACCCCGATCATCAGGCGGCACAGCCAACAAAGCGCCGTCGTGACCGGGAGCATCCATGTGCCGGTCAGCAGCGCTAACATGCCCAGGGGCATGATCAGCATAGACAGCGGCACAGCCAGAAGATTGGCGAGATTACCCAGCAGTGGTAGGGTGTGGAAGGTGGCGACCACCAGCGGCGTAGTCAGTGCCCAGGCGCCGACGCTGCCCCAGAAGATCGTGGTCAGCAGCGGCGGACGCCGCCGAAGGCCGGTCCACTTGTCCCAGCGGCCGCGGGGCGTGAACAGAATCACCCCCAGACACGCGGCGAACGTCAGCTGCGTCCCCACCTCAAAGAGCAGATTCGTGTCTGCCAGCAGCAAAACCAGCCCTGCCAGTCCTAGCGCACTGTAAGGGTCGTAGTCACGATGGCTGACCAGCGCGTAAGCCAGCACGCCTGCCATCACCAGCGCCCGAGCCACGGAGCCGGCCATTCCAGCGAAGACTGAGAAGGCCAGTATGGGCGGAAAGATCAGTAGCAGATGCCACGGCTGCAGTGCCCACCGTCCCCGGCCGCTCACGAACAGCAGCAACGTGAAGATGATAAAGGTAATCTGCGCGCCGGACACAACCAGCAGATGGACCGTACCCGTCCGCCGGAAAAGCTCTTCCGTCTCCCGCGACACCGGTCCGGCCGCTCGTTGACCGTAGACCATCCCCCCCAGCAGCCCCGCATAGTAGGCCGGATCATCCCCCGGCATAGCCCGCTGCAGCGCAGCCAGGGCCACCTGCTGCCGCTCCTCAACGAACTGCGCCAGCCGTCCCCGCGCGGGCCGGGGTCCGGGTCCCACCACTAAAGCCTCGACTGTCCCCCGTGCGTACACGCCACGATGAAGATAGAAGCGGCGCGCATCAAACTGCCCCGGATTGGCCGGCCGTGGCGGCGCCTCCAGGTCTCGCACCCGGAGAACCAGGCGTTCCCCCACCAGCAAAGCAGGTCGCCGATCGGCTTGGAAAAGAACCACGCGCCCTTGCGTCACCCGCCACCCGCTCCCGGTGTCCACCAACTCGGTCGCTACCAGCAACCTCCGGCCGTGCTGCCTCTCACTAGGAGGCTCAAGCAGCCGTCCGGCCATCCAGCCTGTTTGCACGGGCAGCAAGCGGCTCAGGTGTTCGGGAGGCAGGACCGAGTGGAGACTGTGCAGAAGGACGCCCAGAGCAAGGAAAACCACCCCCAGCGTCAGACGGGTGGCCCTCAGCAGCCCTCCCGCGAACCAGGCCATAGCCGCCATGGCGGTGCACAGCACGGCCAGGGCCGGGGAGAAGACCATTTCCCACGCCTCGCTCGCAGCAATCCCCGCCGCTAGACCGAGCGCGCCTAGTACCACAGGTCGGTAGCTGAACTGCCGCAGCAACTCGTGGAACAGTCCGGGCAGCCGAGGCGAAGCAGGAGCGGACATCGTCGCGGAAGTTCGCAGCGCCGGGAGTCATTTCCTCCCCCTGCGCTCACCACCGCTGCGAGTGCGGCCCGAAATCCGCCTGATAGTAAGGAACGATCATTTCCCCGGGCGCAGCCACCTCATCCAGGCGCTGCCGGTCCTCGCTCGTGATCTCCACCTCCAGGGCGCCCAGGTTGTCCTCCAACTGCTCCATCGTTCGTGGCCCTATGATCGGGCTGGTGATTCCTGGCTGGTTCATGCACCAAGCCAGCGCTACCTGACTGGGGGTTGCGCCCTTCTCGCTGGCTAGCGCTTGTACGGTCTCGACCACGGTGAAGGCCGCGTCAGTGAAATAATTTCGTCCGCCCCAGGGCTGGCCGCTCAGCCGCGCTCCCTCCGGCCGCTCCCCGCTGCGCGTGTACTTGCCGGTGAGCATCCCCCCGGCTAGCGGCGACCAGGGGATCAGCGCAAAGCCGTACGTCTGCGCAAAAGGTATGAGCTCCCGCTCAATGCGCCGGTCCAGCAGGTGATACGGCGGCTGCTCACAGACGAAGCGGTTCAGGCCCAACTCCCGCGAGACCCACAGCGATTCCATCAGTTGCCAGGCCGCAAAAGTACTAGTCCCCAGGTAGCGCACCTTGCCGGCCCGTACCAGGTCGTCCAGCGCCCGCAACGTCTCGTCAATCGGCACCTCCGACACCGGGCGGTGAATCTGGTACAGGTCAATCCAGTCGGTCTGCAGACGGCGCAGGGACGCCTCGCACTGCGCGATAATATGCCGCCGCGAGTTGCCACGCATATTCGGGTCCTCGTCTGCCATCACACCGTGCACCTTGGTCGCCAGCACTACCCGGTCGCGCTTGCCGTTCCGGGCTAGCGCCTTGCCCACCAACTCCTCGCTGACTCCGCGCGAGTAAACATTCGCGGTGTCCAGGAAGTTTATCCCGGCGTCCAGGGCTCGGTCAATCATCGCCAGTGATTCGGCCTCCTCGGTCTTCGCCCCGAACATCATTGCCCCCAGGCAAAGCGGGCTGACCTTGACGCCCGTGCGCCCGAGATTGCGGTATTCCATCGTGTCTGCCTCCTGCTCCTCCCCCTCCGTCAGCGGCCGGAAGGTGATCCCGCCGGCGGGGCGGCAGGGGGAGCACTCTTGCTGATGGTGAAAGGCGTCGTCGCCAGCGGCTGCTCCTGCCCGGCCACGAACACCTGCACCTGGAATTTCCCCTCCGGCAGACCCTCGCCACTCGCCTGCACCCAGGCATACGCCTGCCCCGCCCCGGCTTTCATCTCCACCTGCTGGGTCGCCTGCGGGATGACCACGTCCTGCGCCAGCCAGCGCACCTCAAACCGCGCTTGCTTGACGCCATTGAGATAGGTGAACAGCGCGATGATCTTGTCCCCGGGACGGAACTGCCCCGCGATCCCCTGCGGCTTGCCCTGCGCGTCCAGGCCGGTGCAGGTCACTAAGCTGACCACGCGAATCTCTCCCGCGACCGGGGCCTGTTGCGTGAGAATCCTCTCCGCCTCCACCGCCATCACGAACGAACTCTCTACCACCTCGTCTCTGCCGCTATGGAAAGTCACCTGATAGATGCCTGGGGGAAATGTAGCAGCGTTCTGCGGAGGCCGCAGTACAAACCTGCCTCCCAAGACCGCCCCGCCCTCCGGGTGATTCCCCTCCAGAGGCAACTCACCTAAATCCTGGCCCCCCAGCTGCCAGGTGGCCCGCAGCGGCGCGCCCGCTGGTAGGCGCTCAAAACGATAGAAGCAGTACAGCGGCACGGCTGTCACCGGCAGCAGTACTGGTGTGCTCTCCGGCCTCTCCTGGGTAGCGCTGAACACCACCTCGTCCGGAATCTTCTCCGGCTCTTGGGCCATGACCGTCGGGGAGGACGTCTCACGGGCCTTGTGCCCTGGCAGCAGTTGCCCCACACCCCAGCCCACCGCCGTCAGCAGCGCCAGCCACCCGACAAAGGCGAGGCGGGAAGGCCTCACGAGGCCATCCCTCCCGTCCCGCCACCTTGGAGGGCCCCCTCCCCTCTGCCAGTCGTCTGCTCTCCCATCTCCAGCCTGCTACTCCTCCTTCGCCACCGACACCGTCTTGACGTAGGACTGCACCTCCCGGTTGAGCCAGCCGCTCACCTTGTACAGGCCCGGTGCCAGGTCCGCGGGGATGGTCCACTCCGCGCTGACCGTGTACTCCTCGCCGGGCTGCAGCGCCTTCTGGGTCAGCATCTGAGCAAACATCTGCCCGCGTGACCACTGCCATACCACACCGCCTTCGGGGTCGCGCACGCGGAAGTCATATTGCTGGCTGGTAGGGAAGTGCAGGACTACCGCCTCCGCCGTGGGGTTGCGCACCAGCATCTGCATCCGGATCCTGTCGCCGGGCGCATAGGTATGCCGGTCCGTGGTGAGGTAGCAAGTGATCCCGGCCAGGCCCGAGAGCGGGAATATTTCGGTGACCTGCAGATACGGCCGGCCCTCGCCGGCCAGGGCCACCGTGCCTACTACTTCCAGGCGGCGGCCCAGATCGCCCAGGGGACTGAGGCTGATGGAGAACTCCTGCGCTCCGGAGGCGCGAGTGCAATACAGTGATCCACCTTCGTTGCGGAGGGTCCAGTCGCTACGCGTAACCGGCGGACCCTGGCTGACGGCAAACTCGAAGGGGTCCCCCTGCCAGCCCGTGTACTCGCCCCACACGCGCACCAGCCTCCCCACCCAGGCCGGCGGATCGAGGAGAATGTCCCCGATGTCTGTCTTGCGAGGCTCCCCGGTGGCAGCCGTCACGAGGTTCACGGTCAGAGTGGGACCGTCCCATTCCGCGCGCGCTCCGGTCACCAGCGCGATCGCGCTTACCGGTACATAAACCAGGCCCCCGATGACCTGCGGCGGCGCGGCAAGCCCCCTCTGCGTGCCCATCGGAGCCGTAACACAGCCGCCGCTCTCCAGGTCTAACGTCGGGTCGCCCACCTTGAAGACATAGGTCCCCTGCCCCTTGACTCCAACGCGCATCTGCTTGCGGTTGGCGTCCCAGATCACCTCCCAGCCCAGCCTCTCGAATACCGCTCGCGCCGGTACGTAGGAGACCTCCCCGATCAGCAAGGCCGGCGCAGGCAGGTCCACCTGCATTCCATTGAGCAGAAACACAATCACGACGGCTGCGGCCATGGTCTTCCTCCTGAGAGAGCGACTGGTGCCCCTGCACGAATCATTGCGCCCTTAGACTCGCCTCAGCCCAGGAAGGTTTCGGCTCGGACCCTCCGCCTGGCGCGCCCTTACCGCCCCTTCCCCGACGAAACCGCGGCCAGCAGCGCCTCAGCGTTGAGCGGCGTCGGCGACTCCACGGCCCATACCGCTGCCTGCCCGCCCAGTAGCCCGGCGTTGGCCTTCTCTCCGGGCGGCACATGTGGCATTTCCACCTGGCGCATGAAAGTGCGCACCGTCGCCCCTGCCGGCACCTCCAGCAGTTGCTGCTGCCAGTGACGGGAGAGATTCACCACCCAGACCAGGGCCCGACGCCCGCCCGGCTCCACCAGCGCAACTGCCGCCCCGCGAGTCAGTGCCTTGACCTGCACTTCCCCCTCTGCGCCGGCGGGGTGAATGACCGTCGCCACGTGCAGGTAGTCCCCCCCCTTCCAGGGCGCCGGCCGCTGCAGGATGGGATACCAGGAGGCCCGCGGCGCCGGCTCACCTGTCCCCTCGCCAAACTGGAACCCGCCCTGCTCTGCCAGCCGCTCCAGTCGTACGACCAGCCCCCCGTAGGTGAACGCCCAGCTGCCCTCGGTGCGCTCGCCGAGTTCCAGCTTTCGCCCCTGCGGTGACAGCCGCCAGCGCACCCGCGCCAGGTCCTGCCCCGCCTCCTGTCCGCCCTCCGCCTGGCAGTGCAGCGCCGTAACGCCGATCAGGTAGTCACGCCACACCGCCCAGTGCTGCACCTGGTCCCAGTCGGCGTACTGGCTCGCCCCCCCTTCCCCGCCCACGAAGGGCATGTCCCCCCAGTAGGGCACGCACAGCCGCGAGACGCAACTGACGGCCGCCAGGCCTTCGGCCTCGGTGAAGCTCACGGTGGGGTCCCACTCCACGCAGGCGTAGCGCGTTCGGTAGCCGGCAGGCTGGTTGCCCGCCGCCTCGCGCCAGTCGCGCATGACCTCCAGGTAGACTCCGTCCACCGCCGCGCCCAGCGGGGCCAGCGCCTCGCGCGGATCGCACAGGTACGCCCCGGCCAGGCTGTCATTCATCTGCCGGGCCCCCACCGCCGCCGTGAAATCGTCCCAGTGCGAGCGCACGCCCTGGAAGGACTGGTCTAGCAGCACCCGGCGCTCTGCCGGGGGAGCAGGCTCCGGGAGCTTGTGCTTTTCCAGGAGCCGTAGCGCCGCCGCGTCGAAGGTGGTCAGGTGGTAATTGTACCAGTGCCAGCCGGCGGTGGAAAAAGTCGGCAGGCGGTTCTCCACATTGTCGGCCTGCAGGGGAACCGCCCGGTCGGCGGCGGCGCGATTAGCCCCGTCCCCGGTAGACGCGGCGATCAGGACGCCCACCGCCGGGACCAGGAAGTTCCAGAAGGTGTGCTTGAGCCAGGGCTGCTCCGCGTCCGTCTCCCAGCCGGAGCGGTGCTGGACGTTCGGGAAATAGGGCGCCAGCCGCCGGAGCATCTCCAGCGCGTAGTCATCGCCGGTCAGGTCCCAGTACAGCGCCACCGACTTGACGATCATGTGCTGGTACCCGTGCTGGGGCTGGGAGCGCACGAAGTAAGCCATGCCTCCGCCGGGATAGAGCCAGTCGTCATACCGCCGGATCGCCAGCGCCGCCTCCTGCTTGTACCTCTCGTCCCCGGTAATCTTCCAGGCCGCCGCCAGGCCGGCCAGGTAGTACATCTCCGGGTTGGCGTACTGTCCCCCCAGCGCGCTCGGCCGGTAGGGGCCGTAATGCTGACAAATCATGGTCTGATCGGCGATCTTGCGCACCGCTTCGCGCCAGGCCGCCGCCCGCTCGGCGTCTACGTCCCCCGTCTCCAGCCACGACAGCACCGCCCAGGCGTACGACTGCAGCATAAACTGCGCGCCGAGACCTTTGTCATCCCAGTTGCCGTCCGGCTTGATCTTCGGCAGCGTGTCCAGCAGCACAAAGGCCCGCCGCCGCAGCACCTCGTCTTTGTGGAAGCGGCTCCAGTCGTACTTGTAGGCCGCCGCGCCGATCCAGGCGACGTTGGCGTCCTCCGCCCCCCCGCCGTAGATGACGATCTTCGCCGGGTCGGTCTCCTCGGGGCGCACCCGGTTGAGGCCCTCGGCCGCCCGCCGCTGGATGACGTGGCGCATGAAAGGCTCCACCAGCCGCGGGCAGGGGCCGAAATCGGTGGGAAGCTTGGGGATTTCCTCCGCAGCCAGCGGCACCGTCAGCGCCAGCAGTAACGATAGGAGCAAAAGCACGTGTAAGGTGGTCACGGCCGCAAGCACCTCCCGAGTGGTGTGCCGAGCAGAGGGTCAGAGGTCGCCGGAACTGTCACTCTCCGAATCGCGCCACCAAATCCTCATCCGCCACCGTCCTCAGGATCTCCCCAAAGTAGCAGCGGTGAAAGTCGTCGGCGGGATAGGCGCCGGTGATTATCTCGCGGGCCAGGTTGGCGGGGACCACGTCGTTGTAGTGCACCACGTGGCACTCGAAAATCAGCCCACACTCGGCGATGCCGGGGGAGGCTACGGCAACGCTGGGCAGCGCGCTGAAGTTGCACTCGGCCAGCTTGTCCGTATCCCGCCCCGAGCGGGTGCCGCAGAACAGCACCTCGTGCGCGTGCTCGGGGTAGGGAATGTTGACGGTGAAATCGCCCGTCGTCTCGATGCACTGATAAGTGTAGCGGGAGGGGCGCACCAGGCAAATGTAGATCGGCTTGCCCCAGATGACGCCGACGGTCCCCCAGCCAATCGCCATAGGGTTGGGTCTCCTCTGGGCGTCTACCGACAGCAGCAGCGCCCCATCGCGGGTCAGCGCCGCGGTCGCCTCGCGCAGGTACTGGTCAAAAGGCACTTCCACTTTGGCCATGGATCATCCTCCGGGGTCGTGATTGACCGACCACCCCGGCCGGTCTAGAGTGTTATTCGCTTTTCTCCCCAGAGCCTCCTGCCGGGCACGAAAGATTGCTCACACTTCCGCCCTGGCGCTCTCGGTCCCCGGCAACGGCGATCCGACCGTCCTTCCGCCTGCCGTTTCGCCTGCCTTCTCACTGCACCTGCTTGGTTTCCACCTGGCCGTCGGCCCGTACGAAGAGCAAGGTCTTGACTCGCGTGGTGGACCGTTTCAGGCGCGTCTGGTCAAAGGGGTCTTGCTCGTAGTTGGTCTCCGAGTTCCCGACCACGACGCTCACGATCGGGTTCGGCTCGGCAGTCGGGGCCAGGCCGACAGCCTCCGGCGGATTGTCTCCGGCCGCACGGGCCAAATGGGTCCAGCCCAGCACACCTGCGAGGACGGCGATCAGCAAGACGAGTATCCAGTAACGACGCATAGGGTACCTCCGGGGGAGACATCAGACGTCAGACCTCAGATGCTGATATGCCTCCTCGTCTAGAGTCTGAGCTCTGCGGTGTGCAGTCCATGGTTTCTCCTATTGACATTCGCCTCCGCTCTCGGTTCCCCTGCGGGAGGATTCCCCAATCGGAGCGAAGAAGTCCGTGCCTAGTCCATATCTGAGCTCTGACGCCTGAGGTCTGCAGTCTGCAATCCCACGCCAAGATCTTCCTGCTCGCTTTCGTCACCGGCTTCTCTGGAGCCCTGATGCCCGGCCCGCTGCTGGCCATGACCATCGGCCAGGTCTCGCTCACCGGCTCGTGGCTCGTGGGGCCACTGCTCATAGTCGGGCATGCAGCGTTGGAGATCGTCGTCATCACGCTGCTCATTGCGGGCCTGGTGCAGGCCCTGCGGCGGCGCTGGCCGCGGGCGGTCATCAGCCTGATCGGAGGAGCGGCGCTGCTGCTCATGGGCCTGGACATGCTCCGCAGCGCCCGCGGCATGGCCCTCGGCACCGCCGGCGCCACCGAGATCCTGCCCGTCTGGGGGCTGATCGCCGCCGGAGCGGCCATCTCCGCGGCCAATCCCACCTTCCCTATCTGGTGGGCCACCGTCGGCGCGGGGGGCCTGGCGCAGTTCTCCCCCCGTCGCCCCTCGGAGTACCTCTCCTTCTTCGTCGGGCACGAACTTTCCGATCTAGTCTGGTACACCGCCGTCTCCGTGGTGCTGGCGACCGGGAAGGGGTGGCTCAGCCCGCGCGTATACGGCGGGCTGGTGCTGGTCTGCGGGCTGGCGGTCATTCTCCTGGCCCTGTGGTTCATGTACACCGGCGTGCAGGTCCTGCGCGGGAAGCCGGAGAAGACGCCGGCGCCGGAGCAATTGATGAATGATGATTGATGAATGATGATTTGGGGAGGGGAAGCCCGTCGGTCTTGCTGCTCAGCCCTCGGCGTGTTGTTCCCAATTCATCAATCATCGTTTATCAATCATCAACTCCCGTCAGGAGGCCTATGCCCCATGCCCCATCCCAACCCTCCCCTCCGCCTCGGCTTCATCGGCCTCGGCGGGATCGGTTACAGCAGCCTGAAGCTGTGCCTGGAAGATGACCTGTTCTCCCCGGTCGCCGGCGCCGATACCAGCGCAGAGATGCGCGAGCGCGCCGCCGAGTTGCTGCCTGCCGAGGCCATCTTTGAGGACTACCGGCAGATGATCCGCCGGGTGCCGCTGGACTGCGTCTTCATCGCCACGCCCAACTGCTACCATGCGCCGGCGGCGATCGCGGCGATGCGCGCCGGGCTGGACGTCTGCTGCGAGAAGCCCATGACCGACAGCCTGGCCGCCGCGAAGCGCGTGCTGGCCGCCGCGCGGGAGACCAAGCGCTTGTTTATGGTCGCCCAGAACCAGCGCTTCCGGGCGGATACCCAGTGGCTCCAGCGGCGGATCGAGGCGGGCCTGCTGGGGGAGGTCTACGCGGTCCATACGCGCTGGGTGCGGCGCACCAGCCTGACCGGGGATCGCTGGTTTCGCTACCAGGCGCTCTCCGGGGGCGGGCCGCTGATTGACCTGGGCGTGCATGTGATGGACCTGGCCCTGTGGCTGATCGGCTTTCCCCGGCCCCTGCGCGTCTCGGGCGCCTGGGGGCAGTACTTCTGCCCCGGCGACACCGAGGACTGGGCCTACGGGACCGTGCGCCTGGAGGGCGGGGCAGTCCTGACCTGCGAGGTGGCCGAGCAGGCGCACCTGGAGCGGGAGAAGATCCAGGTGGAGATTCGCGGCACGCAGGCCGGGGTGCTGATTGACGGCCATACCGGCACGACCATCTACACCAGGGAGCATGGCGCGCCGGTGGACGAGAGGCCTATCCTCGACGCGGACTGGATCGGCAGCCGCCGCCGGGAGCTGCGCCACTTTGGGGAGAGTGTGATCAGCGGCAAGCCGACGATCATCCCGCCGGAGCAGTCGGTCCAGATCATGGCGATCATTGACGGCCTCTACCGATCGGGGGTGACGGGGAAGGAAGTGGCGCTCAGAACCGTGTAGAAGAGAACAGCGGCCCATGTCGCAAGCCAGTCCAACGCAGGAGAAGGCGGGGCCGACGACGAAACGTCCCACGGCAACATGTTGAAGAACTAGTTTACATTCAACCTGGCTAGTGGTATAATGAGGCAGGTGTCGGTATACTCAACTAAGGAGGTCGAAGAATCATGTCCAGGAAGAAAGGCTTCACCCTGATCGAATTGCTGGTAGTCATCGCGATTATCGCGATCCTGGCCGCAATTCTGTTCCCCGTCTTCGCCCGCGCCCGGGCCAAGGCCAAGGCGTCCAGTTGTCTGGCCCAGGTCAAGCAGTTGGCTCTCGCTTTCAAGATGTACGAGAGCGACTGGGACGACAAGTTCTGCGGGCCGCTCTGGGGCAGCTACGGCCCTATGTGGTGCGAGGCTATCTACCCGTACGTGAAGAACAAGCAGCTCTTCATCTGCCCCGCCGACAGCAACCCCTTGAACTACAACAGCTCGGCCTACGTGCCGTACTGGACCAACGTCGAAAAGTGCAGCTACAGCTTCAACGGGGCCAACCAGGGCGGGTGCGGCTTCAGTGACGCGTACCGGCCGAACTGGGGCATGTCCACCACGGAAAACGCCTGGGATCTGGTCAACACGATCATCATCTTCGACTCGATCGGTGGTCACCCCAACAACCACCGATGCTACAACCCGGCCACCTGCGGAACGACCGGGATCACGGGCAGCTTCTACAGCGACCGGCACAACGGCGGTTCCAATGTGGCGTGGTGTGACGGGCATGTTTCCTGGAAGACTGTCCCCACCCAGTGCGCGTGGTTCACATTGATCGTGGACTAGGGCTTGCCCACACCTCGTCGGCACTCCAGGGGCGGTTCGGAATCCGGGCCGCCCCTGTTTTTTTCGTCGGGGTGTTTACAATCACGCAGGGTTTGGCTATAATGCGCTTAGTACCGTTTCACTTCTGAAGGAGGTCCGAGTACCATGAGCAAGCGCACCGGTTTCACCCTGATCGAGCTACTGGTAGTTATCGCGATTATCGCGATCCTGGCAGCGATCCTCTTCCCCGTGTTCGCTCGCGCCCGCGCCAAGGCGCAGCAGAACAACTGTCTGTCCAACCTCAAGCAGCTCGGCCTTGGTCTGCGGATGTACATGAGCGACTTTGACGAGAAGTCGCCGGGCGTCTGGACCCCCACAGCCTACATCACCTGGATGCAGGCTCTGTATCCCTACGTCAAGAACACGCAGATCTATGTCTGCCCCTCGGACTCCAACCCGAACAATCTCGCGACCCATGGCACCTACGCGCCGGTCAACCCGAACATCGTGGCTTGCTCCTACGTGTGGAATGCTGCATACTACCCCTACATCTGCACCACCACGCACGGCCCCTACCTGGGACTGTCGGACAACGACATTGACCCCAACACCATCTGCATCATGGACACACAAAGCGGTCACCCCAACAACACCGTCTGCGTCCAGAACGCGCAGAGCGTGGGCCTGGCCGTAGGCTGTGCCGGGAGCCCGGTCTGGGGCGGCGACATCAAGGTCACGGTCTGCGTCTACCCGCGGCACAACGACGGGTACAACGCTGCGTACATGGGCGGACATGCCAAGTGGCGCAAGTACGGCGGAGTGCCAGCGACCGAGTTCAGCCACGGCTTCGACTAGGCGGAGGGGTCCATCTACAACCTAGCAGGATACGCACAGGGGCGGTCCGGATTCCGGGCCGCCCCTTTGGCTGGCGGTAAGCGGGAGGAGATGAAGCGGCAGGGGGAGAAACCCGCGCGGGGGCCCCAATCGGCGCAGACGCCTCCCGCGGCCCCTCCATCTGCGGGGAGGTCTGACGGAGGGGCCGCCCGAGTCGCACGCGCCGGGGGCGTGCGAGGAGGCCGGCCCCGGACGAGGCGTGTGCCGCTAAGCGTCTCCGAGTCGCACCGGTCGACCGGGGGCCGGACTCGGCGGGGACGCCTCGTGCGGCCTCTCCAGTCGTGCGCCACCTCGGCAACCACCACCGGGCGGCAACAAGTTGCCGCCCCTACCCGAAGCGTGGGCGAGGACGCCGGCGCCATCGGAAGAATGCTACCGGAAGGCAAGAAGGAAGATACGGCTTGATCTGGGACCCCTACTTTGAGTGCATGGATAACGAGCAGCGGCGGGCGCTGCAACTGCGGCGGCTGCGAGACCTGACGGCGCGCCTGGCCGTCAACGTGCCCCACTATGCGCAGGCCTTTGCGGCGATTGATTTCCACCCGGAGGACCTCCAGTCGTTGGACGACCTGAGCGCGCTGCCCTGCGTGGATAAGGGCACGCTGCGCGACCACTACCCGCTGGGGCTGCTGGCGGTGCCGGAGAGCGAGGTGGTGCGCATCCACGCCTCCAGTGGGACCACGGGCCGACCAATCATCGCCGCCTACACCGCCGAGGATATCAACCTGTGGGCCGAGGTCATTGCCCGCACACTTTGTTGCGGAGGCGGGACCCGGCACGACGTGTTGCAGGTGGCCTATGGGTACGGGTTGTTCACCGGCGGGCTGGGGCTGCACTACGGCGGGGAGCGGCTGGGGTGCATGGTCCTGCCCATGTCCTCGGGCAACACCGCGCGGCAACTGGCGATGATGCGTGACCTGAAGACGACCATCCTGGCCTGCACGCCCTCGTACGCGCTGACGCTGGCGGATGCCCTGGCCGAGGAGGGGATCCGCCGGGAGGAGCTGTCCTTGCGCAGCGGGGTCTTCGGGGCCGAGCCCTGGAGCGAGGCGGCCCGGCAGGCAGTGCAGGAAGCGCTGGGGCTTTCCGCGCACGACATCTACGGGCTGACCGAGATCATCGGGCCGGGGGTCGCGGCGGAGTGCGAGCAGAAGCAGGGGCTGCACGTCTTTGACGACCACTTCTACCCGGAGGTGATTGATCCGGTCACCGGTGTGCCGCTCCCGCCGGGGCAGCGGGGGGAACTGGTCATCACCAGCCTGACCAAGCGGGCCTTCCCGGTGCTGCGCTTCCGCACCCGGGACCTGACGGCGCTGCACTATGAGCCCTGCCCCTGCGGGCGGACGCACGCCCGGATGGACCGCATCACCGGCCGCACCGACGACATGCTGATCATTCGGGGGGTGAATGTCTTCCCCTCCCAGATTGAGGAGGTCCTGGGGCAGGTGGAGGGAATCGCGCCACACTACCAGTTGGTGCTGACGCGGGAGGGGAGGTTGGATGCGCTGGAGGTGCGGGTGGAGGTCTCGCCGGAGATCTTCTCCGACACGGTGCGGGGGCTGGAGCAGGTGCAGCAGGAGCTGGCGGGGCGGCTGCATAGTGTGCTGAGCCTGCACGCGAAGGTGACGCTGGCGGAGCCGAGGTCCCTGGAGCGGTCCATCGGCAAAGCGCAGCGCGTGCTCGACTTGCGGGAGGGAGGCTAGAGCATGGCTCTAGACGACAGGCTAACCAAGCAGGTTTCGGTGTTCCTGGAGAACAAGTCGGGACGGCTGCGGGAGGTTTGCGCCGCGCTGGGGGAGGCCGGGATCAACATTCGGGCGCTGTGCGTGGCCGATACCTCCGACTTCGGCATCCTGCGGCTGATCCTGGACGATCCCGACCGGGCGCTGGAGGTCCTGCTGGAGCGGGGCTTCTCGGTGGGAGAGACGAACGTGCTGGCAGTGCAGGTGCCGGACCGGCCGGGCGGGCTGGCCGGGGTGCTGGAGGCCCTGGCGGGGGAAGAGGTCAACGTCGAGTATATGTACTCGCTCTTCACCCGGCTGGAGGGGAAAGCGGTGGTGATATTCCGCGTGCCCGACGCGCAGATGGCGCGAGTGGCGGAGGTCCTGGACAAGGTGGGGGTGGCCCTCATGCCCGCAGCGGAGGTATGCGGGAGTTAGGGAGGCCGCAAATCGAAGGAGGCAATTCCATAGGCCGGCCGTTATTGCCAGAAGATGGTGGCGGGCGCTTCGTTCTGCCTCACCCGGCGCTGCGCGCCACCCTCTCCCTACGGGAGAGGGAAGGTTCTTTGGCTTGTCGCAAGTTGCCACTACTAGGCCGACACGGCCCGGTTGAATGCCAGGTATAGCCTGGTATTAGAGTGTTTCACGTGAAACACGTGTTTCATGTGAAACATAGAATCATGTATTGAGTTGACAGTGCTGTCTATAATCAAGTCAGGGGCTGCGACGTGCAACGACCGACGCGCGGAGGTGTTCCTATGCGCCACTTACACTCACTGCCGATCGTCTTGCTGGGACTTGCCCTATCCTCGGCGCAGGCCCAGCCGGAGGCCGCGACCCCGCAGGCGTTTCGGCTGGCCTCCGACTACCCCTCGATCCAGGCGGCGGTGGACTCCCTGCTGCCGACCGGGGGGACGGTGTACATCCCCGAGGGGCGCTGGGTCCTGGACAAGGCCCTGGACCTGACCTGCCGGACCTACTACAACCTGCCGGCGGAGGAGCGGGAGAAGCGGGGCCTGCCCTCGCGGACGAACTCCTATATCCACCTGACCGGCGCGGGCAACGGGACCATCCTGGAGGGGCGGATGAAGGAGGGGCCGGTCATAGATATGACCGACTCCAGCTACTGTACGCTCAGCAACTTCCAGATCCAGAGCAACACCGCCCAGTGCGGGATCCTGCTGGCCCGACCGGCGGCGAAGAACCGGGGCGGGACGCTGCGCAGCGCAGGCTGGCACAACTTCTACAACCTGTGGATAAACGGCTCCTACTCGGTGGCCAACGTCTACAACGTCACCTCGGAGGTGGACAAGTGGTGGGGCTGCTGGTTCACCAATCACGCCCCGGACTCGCATTGCTTTGTCTTCACTCACCGCAACTTCGCCGGGATTGGCAGCCCCTTCGTCGGGGAGATAGCCGAGGGTGTGAGCAACGCCGATCAGCGGCTGCTGGGGTGCTTCTTCCTGCACTTCGCCACCCCGAAGGACAAGGACAATCCGCAGGGGGCGACCATCTACCTGCGCGGGTACGGAGAGGATGTGACCATCAGCGACTGCGACTTCGGCAGCGGCGGGGTCAAGGCGGCGGTTTGGATAGACGGCGGGCCGGGGCCGTTCAAGCAGGTGCACATCACCCGGAACCGCTTTGAGAGCAGCGTGCGCGATCTGGTGCTGGCCACCGGTATGAATCTACAGGTGACCTTCCGAGATAACAACTGCTGGGGCGTGCAGCCGCTGATCATCCGAGCAGATAGCGCCATTTTCTGGCAGGTGAGCGGGAATCTCTTTATCGGGGCGACGGTGCCCGACGTGCCGCCGATGCATTTCGGCGGGCTGGACAAGAGTGTGATCGAGCGCAACTGGTGCGAACTGAACGAGAGTGAGGCCAAGAAGGGGAAGGTGCCGCATCTGCTGGTGGAGGGGAACTGCGCGGAGAGCGAGGTACAGGTGCCGCGGGGCGAGCTCTTCTCGGGGCGGCTGGTGCGCAGCCGACTCACGGGGCTGAACGAGAACGGGGTGCGGCGGGAGTACCTGGGCGACGCGGCCGGGCCCACCTTGCTGAACCTGCCGCTGGTGGACACCGCCAAGCTGGCCAACCCGAAGCGCGGGGACATGGCACTGGACAGCGGCGCGAACACGCAGAACGGCAAGCCGGGGTTGGCGGTCTACGACGGGGAGAAATGGCAGTACGGGAACTGACAACCGCCTTGCTGGCACTGGGCGCGGCAGCGCTGCTCACCGGCTGTCCATCTCGTCCTCCCAAGGCACCGCCCGGCCCGCTTACCCTTACGATCCATGTCTACGTGGACCGCGAGTTTGTGGCCCGGTTCGGGGCGGTTGAGGGCAAGGGCAGGGAGCGGGTGCGGCAGTGGCTGGGCGAGGCCGACCGGCAGATGGCGGCGCAGTTTCCGCTGCGCCTGCGACTGGCCGGGCTGGGGAAGTGGACCCTCCCACCCGGGGCAAGAGATGGCAAGGTCATCTTCGAAAAGTATGCTCCACGCACCGTCCCCGCCGGCGCCGACTGCCTCATCGCTGTCACGGGGCGTAAGGACGTTTACTGGTCAGGCATCTGCCTCTGGCCGCGGATCTTCTTGAAGGCGCAGGCCGCCGAGCCGGTGGATGAGAAGACCGTGGCGATGCTCTGCCACGAGGTCAGCCACTGGTTCGGGACGAAGGACATCATTGATCCCAACTTCCCGGAGCGATCGGTGATGAACTACAAGGACAAACGATTCGGCACGGTGGAGGGGAAGGTGGTGTGGGATCGGGCGAACCGGGCAAGGATGCGGAGGGGGCTGGCGACCTGGGCGCGCTAACCGCTCCCCCCGGCACCCTCCGCCTTCCGGGAGGTCTCTATGCTACGCATCGGAATCGTCGGCGGCGTTACCTTCGGACACACGCGGGCTTTCCTGGGGCTGTTCAACCCGCGCACTCCGGCGGGGGAGGACCAGATGCCCTATCCGCACCAGCCGGACCTGCCCGGGCGGGTGGTAGCGCTGGCGGACCCGGCCCTGGAGAGGGCCCAGGAGTTCGCCTCGTGGGTGGAAGGCGTCGAACTGGTAACGGAAGACGCGGAAGAGCTGGTGGGGAAGGTAGACGGGGTGATGGTCTGCGGCGACCCCTCGGTGCCGCGGCAGGACTGGGCGCGCTACTTCCTGCGGGCGGGGCTGCCTACCTTCGTGGACAAACCGTTGTCAACCGAGGTGGGAGAGGCGGAGTTGCTGGTGCAGTTGGCGCAGGAGAGCGGCGCTCCGCTGATGTCGTCGTCGGCGCTGCGCTATAGCCGAGAGCTGGCGGCGATTGGCAAGGAGGAGAGCGGCGAGGCCACTACCGTGCTGGGGGTCGGCCCGGAGGACCTGTTTCTGTACGGGGTGCACACCGCCGAGTTCATCCAGGCGGCCCTGGGGCCGGGGGTGCAGACGGTGCGGGCGCTGGGCACGCCGGAGAAGTACCACATCTTCATGGACTGGGGCAACGGGAAGACCGCGGTCTGGGTGGTGGGACCGGCGGTGCAGCCCGGTTTCCGGATGGTCCTGCTGGCCGAGAAGGGCAACCTGCCCCTGACCGTCGCGGACTCTACCGGGATGTTTGGGGACATGCTGCGGGCGTACGGCCGGATGGTCGAGACGAGGGAGCCGGCGGTGCCGTATGCGAGTATGCTGGAGATAGTGAGGGTCCTGGACGCGGCGCGGTGGTCCATGGAAACGGGTGGAGAAGAGGCGAGGATCGGGGAAGGCTAGGGGAGGACCTCAAAGCCCTGGTCGGCGAAGTGAGGGTCGAGGGTGAAGACTCGCGCCAGGCCCTGCTCGCGCATGAAGATGAAGCTGACGCAGTCCACGAGGCTGGGACCGCGTCGGCTTTCCTGAAGGAAGGCGTGTAGCCCCGACTCATGCAGCGGCTGATCCACGCAGACAGGGGCGAGCGCCGGCAGGGCGGTCTGGGCGACGAGTCTGACTGCCCTCATTCCGTAGCGTCTCTGTACGAGCGCCAGGGTCTCCACGAGCACGTAGTTCGTGGTGACCAAGGGCTCGTCCTCGGTCAGCAGGCGGAACCACAGGGCCTTGGCGGCTTCGTGGGCCGGTTGGGCATCGTCAAGAACAGCGATCAAGCCGGCTGTATCCACGAAGACGCTCACTCGCCAAACACCTCCCCAAGGTAATCGTCGTGCCTCGCGGCCAGGTCGGGCGGGCCCCCGTGCAAGGCGCCGGCAGCCAGCATCGCACGACGACGCACCTCCTCTCGGGCAGGCTCTCTGTCTTGTTCCAGGAGGGCGTTGACGCCCCGACGGACCAACTCGGCCATGGACACCCCCTGCTGCGCTGCCCGCTTGCGCAGCGCTTGCAGTTGGTCCTCAGTCAGCTGCACCTGTGTTCGCACCATCCTCCCCACGGGTCTCGCCTCCATCATGCTTACACTAGATGCCATCATGCTAACACTTGCTTCCCGTTCCGTCAAGAGATGTATGCCTGCGCGGAAGGTTACTATCGCTCCCTGAGCGAATGGTCAGACATGAGCAACGACTGGTATCGCAAAGGCCCGCATTACTACTGGTGGCGAGATGTGCTGTCCCTGGTACCGGAGGGGCAGGGCTTGATGGTGGACATAGGCTGCGGAGAGGCTCGGCAGCGCGAGGCTGTGATGAAGAAGGGGTATGAGTGGGTGGGGATTGATGTCGAGCGCCGGGCGCATCCCGCCGTGCCTATGAGACTGATTGTGGACGGCGTCTTCCCTCTGCAGGACGGAGCCGCCGATGCGCTGCTCTGCCGGCAAGTGCTCCAGCACGTGGAGGACCTCGAGCAGTTTGGGGCGGAGTGCGCCCGGGTGCTCAAGCCAGGCGGGTTCATGTACGGGAGCTCCTCCTGGCTGGAGCCGGACTGCGACGTCGCCTCTTACTACAATCTGAGCCATTCCGGCCTGGCGTCCTACCTCAAACGACACGGTTTCGAGCTGGTCACCATAGAGGCGGGGATTCACGGGCTGGTACTGATTCTGTGGACGATGCTGGGCACGCGCTGGGCCAGCCGGCTGGCCCGAGTGGTGGCCTGGCTGCAGCGCCGTGCCGACCGGCGCGAGCGCGCCGGGGCGCAGTACGCGGGCATGAGCTGGGATGATTTCGAGCGCGGCCAAGCGCTGCGCTATGCCGGACACTTACTGTGGGTGGCCCGCCGCGTCTGATCGTCGGCGGCACGTTGTCACTGCCCAGGAAAGAGGACTCTCATGCGCTTCACTACCCCGTTGGTCGTCCTGAAGGTGGCACTGTGTGCGTTCCTGCTGCCGGGATACGTGCGGGCCCAACAGCTGGGCGATGCCTCGTTTGAGGCACTGGCAGGCAAGGAGGCTCCTCGGGAGGCTGTCGCGGGCGGATGGAGCATTCCGCCCGGTCCGCCCTATGCCGATGGGATCGCTGTCCGGGGCGACGCCAAGGCCGCTCGCGAGGGCGCCTCGGGCTTGAGCCTGTCGGTTTCCGTCTGGGGACGTCTGGCGGCGGTGCGGCAGAGCCCGGAGTTGCCGGCAGGCCTCTACGAGCTGAAGGTGTGGGCCAAGGGCGATGGTCTGCTCATCCTCTCCGCCGGCAGTCTGCGCCGTCGGGGAGACCTGGGCAAGGACTGGGCGCAGTACTCTCTGACCTTCGCCACCGCGCAAGCCGGGCCCGTGGACCTGACGATCATGACCAACCGGAGCGCTTCGGTAGATGAGGCCTCTCTGGCCGCGGCCTCCCCCGAGCGGGCGGCCGTCTGGGAGAAGCAGGAGGCGGCGCGGGCCGAGTACGGCTTCGTTCCCGAATACCTCTCTGCCCAACTGCCTCAGCCCGGTGCGCCGACTGTGCCGGCAGGGGACTTTCGCCCCGGCCCGGTAACCTTCCGGGAGAAGATCGTGTACTACGACGCACGTTACGACAGTGCGTGGAGTCTCCATCCCGAGACGCTGGCGGCGTATCTCTCGGCCGGCGGCTTTCAGCAACTGGATGCGGAGGCCTTCGGGGAGTGGATGAAGCGGGTCACGGCCGCCGGAGCCTATGGCACGGTCTGCGTGATGGCCCACGGCATCTGCCCCGGCTCGGTGTGGGACGACAATCCGCAGAAGGCGCCTTTCCGCAAATACCTGGAGGCGGGCGGGAGGTTGGTCTGGGTAGGGGATGTCCCCTTCTACTACATGCAGGACGCCACTCACCCGCAGGTGTTCAGCAAGGGCGGAGTCGATCCGATGCTGGGGATCCGAGGTGGCTGGGACGTGGGCTGCTGGGCCAACCAGGGCACGGTAACCGTGACCGAGCTGGGCAAAGCCTGGGGGCTGGCGGATCCCGGCGGGGCGACTATTGCCGCCTATCCCGAGGATGTGACCGCGGCGCTGTCCGGCTTTCACTCGGACTACGCCGGCAGCGACCTGACGGTTTGCTATTTCAAGAACTACAACCCGCTCTACCCCTGGAGCGGTTTTGTCTACTGCCACCGCAACTCCGACTTCAACAATCCGGTCAACCAGCAATCAGTCTACCGGGTGGCTTTGTATGCAGGCCAGCCGGTGGAGACGCCGCCTCCGGTGGCGGCCGTCACTGCCGCCGGGGAGGCAGAGCCTTTGCTCAAGGTCACGCTGGATCCGCCGCGCGACCGGCGCTGCTACTACCGGGGAGAGAGCATTCCGGTGAAGCTGGAGGTCACGGACGAGACTCCGGCTACCGGTGGAGTCGAGGTGCTGTTGGAGCGCGACGGCAAGCGGTACGGCAGCACAGAAGGCGCGCTGCCGACCAAGGACAATCCAGTGCAGGCGCGGCTGGACACGGCCGCCCTGGCCTGCGGCGACTACCGGTTGCGGGTGCTGCCAACTGCCGGGGAGGGCAAAGCCGCTCTGTGGGAGGCGACGGTTACAGTCTGCCCCCGGCACGAGGATCCTACCTTCTTCTTCGGCGTATCCGGCGTGCAGGCCCGTAATCCGTATCGGCAGGAGCTGATGCTCAAAGACCTGGCTGAGCACGGAATGCAGAACGGCGTGGCCACCACGGATACCTCGCCGGGGATTCTGGACCTGACCATGAAGTGGGGCCTGCGCTTTGGGATGCGCGCGCACGGGTCGCCGAGGCTCACGCAAACCGAGCGGGAGGAGGCGTTGCGACGCGGGCCCAACGGGGAGAAGCTGCCCGGCGCCTGGGAAGGCGGCCGGCCTATTCTGGGCCTGCTGCATCCTCGGCTGCGCGAGACCGCCGCCGCCGACATGGCCGAGCAAGTCAAGCACTTGGCCGCCTGGCCCGCTTCCTGGCTCCGCTGCCACACCGCCGACGACTTCTCGATGTACTACGGGTACGACTGGTCGGACCTGGCCAAGCGCACCTTCCAGGAGAAGACCGGGCTGGAGGCGCCGGTGCCGCCGGAGTTCGCTCAGGCAGGGGCCAACTTCCGGTCGGTCGGCAAGGTGGCCCGCGAGCCGGGGATCGTGCCGGACGACGATCCCTGGCTGCAGTGGAACATCTTCTGCACCAGAGACATCGGCGGGGCCTACAACGGCGCGCTTACCGAGGCCTGCGCCGCCGCCGTGCCGGGGATGCAGGTCGGCCCGGTGCCGGGCAACATGCAACTCCCGCTCTGGTGCCAGGGACAATATCCGCCGCATCACTTCGGCCCCGGCGGGTTCAACCTGCTCCAGTACTACTACTACCTGAACTACTGGCAGCCCACCATCGGCAATCTGTACTGGAATGACGTAGCCCGGATTAACAACCGCGGCCTGGAGCTATGGGCCATGCCCGACTGCGCGTATCAGCCCTCGCCGAGCTATTACACCAACACCTTCTTCCTGCAGGTCGCCGGTGGGGCGCAAGGGCTCAACTATTACACCTACACCGAGGCCAAGCCGGTGGCCTGGGAGACGCTGGGGAAGATCGGCAATGGCGTCGTCAAGCCGCTGTACCCCTTCCTGGGCAAGCTGCGCCCGGCGCGGACCAGCGTGGGGCTGCTCCTGCCCTACACGCAGTGGTGCTACAACTGGCTGTACCCGACGACCGCCGTCTATCCCTATGCCAACCTCCTGGGCGCGCAGGTGGACGTGCAGCCGACCTGTGAGGAGGAGGTGCTCTCCGGGGACGCGGCGCGGTATAAGGTGATCCTGCTCTGGCGGGTGCAGTACCTGCGCCAGTCGGTGGTGACGGCGCTGGAGAACTACCTCGCGAAGGGCGGCGTGGTCATCTGCGACGCGACCACGCAGGTGCCGATCAAGGGCGCGATCCGAACTTCCGTGGACTTGACGATGGGCGAGGGCAAGTCCGATCCCGACCCCAATGACCCGCGTTTCGGGGGGCCCGGCATTCTGGACTATCTGCACCCCGACCGGGTGGCGCTGATTCGCCGGACTCTGGAGCAGTATGCCCAGCCCTGGGCGGAGTCGAGCGATCCCACCCTGATCACTCGCCGGCATGAGTACCGGGGGGTAACCTACCTGTGGTTGGTCAACATCGAGAGTCGGGAGGAGTATGAGTATGTCCGGCCGCGCTTGGGAGCCGGGGCACGCCCGGCAGATCCGGAGCAAGCCGCGGAGGAAGCCCTGGCCTACCTGGCCGAGCGCACGGAGGGGAAGCGCTTCCAGCCGCTGGTAACCATCCCCGCGGGCAACTGGGCGGCGTATGACGTGCTGCAGGGGAAGCGAATCACGCTGCAGAAGGCGGGCGACCGCCTGGGCTTTCGGGCGGACATGGAGCGGCTGGGCGGGCAGTTGATCGCGCTGTACCCGCAGCCGATTGCGCGGGTGAGCGTGGAGATGGCCAGGGAGGTGCAGCGGGGACAGCGGATTCCGCTGACGGTGCGGGTGCTGGGGGCGGACGGCAAGCCGGTGGGGGGCACCCAGCCGCTGGCGGTGCAGGTGGTCACCCCGGCGGGCGAGTGGCCTGAGATCACCGGCCCTCACGCTACCGACGACGGGGTCTGGAGGACTTCCCTCAACCCGGCCCTCAACGACCGGGCGGGACAATGGCGGGTGCTGGTGAGGGAGCTGTCGTCGGGGACGAGAGGAGAAGCTGCTGTGACCGTCAAGTAGCTCAGGAGGTTATTGTCCATGGTTGCGTTCTTGCTGGCGGCCTTCTGGGCGGCGCAGGTGATGGCGGCGGTGCTCATCAAATGGGGCTCTACCGCGCCGGAACGCTGGTGGTACGGGTTCATTCTCGGCAACCTCTTCGGCGCGCCCAGCCTGTTGCTGGCGATGAAGGTCTACCAACGGATGAATCCCAACATTGCCCTGGCCCTGGCGACAGGCGGGGCGGTCCTCTTCGCGCAACTGGCCATGGCCGGGCTGTTTCACTCCCGGCCCAGTTCGCTGCAGTGGGTGGGGATAGCGGTAATCGGGGTAGGCATGGTGCTGGCGGCCGGAGCAGGAGGGAAGGCCGGGCCGTAGAGGTCAGCGCAAAGTTACTCTTCGCGATACATCCCTCGGATCAGTTCGGCATACCTCTCCGCCACGACCCGCCGCCGGACTTTCATGGTCGGCGTGAGCTCCTCGCTCTCGATGGAGAACTCGTGGTCGAGTAGCGCAAAGCCCCGCACTTTCTCAAAGTCCGCCAGATCGGAGCAGAGGCGGTCGAGCTCCTGCCGGATAAGGCGGCGGACCGGTTCGCTCTGGAGGAGGAAGGTGGGGTCTTCCGGGAGTGGCGGGGACTGCCGGCGCGCCCATTCCTGGAGGCGCGGGACGGAGGGCACGATGAGCGCCGTCACGTAGGGGCGCCTATCCCCCAGCAGGACGATCTGGGCCAGATAGGGGCTGGCGAGCAGGACATTCTCGATCGGCTGCGGAGCTACGTTCTTCCCGCTGCTGAGCACGAGGAGATCTTTGAGGCGGTCGGTCAGGCGCAGATAGCCGGCCTCGTCCAACTCCCCCAGGTCCCCGGTGTGCAGCCACCCCTCGGCATCCAGCGCCTCCGCCGTCTCCTGCGGACGACGCCAGTAGCCCTGCATGACGTTGGCTCCGCGGATCAGGACCTCGCCGGCCGGGCTGAGACGCAGCTCCACGCCGGGCAAGGGCGGTCCCACCGTACCCAGCCGCAGGCGGCCCGGACGATTGACACTCACCACCGGGGAGGCTTCGGTGAGGCCGTAGCCCTCCAGGATGGGCAGGCCGAGGGCGTGAAAGAACTGCTCCGTAGCCGGGGCCAGCGCTGCCCCGCCCGAGACGAAGTACCTCAGGCGCGAGAAGCCCATCCTCTGCCGCAGTGGCCGAAAGACCAGGCTCGAGGCCAGTCCCCACTGCAGGCTTACGGAGAGGGAAGGGCGGTGACCGGCCTGAGAGGCCTGGAGCCGTCGCTTGCCTGCTTGCAATGCCCAGGCAAACAGCCGCTGGCGGTGCGGACTGAGGCGTGCCACCTGGTCCACAATGGCTTCATGGAAGGCTTGGTATAGGCGAGGCACTAGGATGAGGTAGGTGGGCTGTATCTCCCGGAGATTCTCGCGCAGCCGGCGCAGGCTCTCAGCGAAGGCAATCGCCGATCCGCAAGCCAGCGGCAGGTAGTAGCCCGCCAGCCGCTCCAGGACATGGTTGAGCGGCAAGACGGAGAGTAGCACGTCGTCGGGCGCGAAGCGTAGCACCTCCTGGCAGGAACGTAGGTTGGCCAGGAAGTTGCCGTGGGTGAGCAGGACGCCTTTGGGGTCGCCGGTAGTGCCGCTGGTGTAGACGATGCTGGCCAGGTCGCCGCTTTGCACCGCTTCCGCCCGGGCGACGTACTCGGCGCTGTTCAGCGGGGCGGCAGCCCCGCGCTCCATCACCTCGGCCCAGGAGATCACGCCGCCGGCGGGGTCGCCGGAGCCGTCCATCACCACGATGGTCAAGTCCGGGCAGACCTGACGCACCCTCACGGCCTTCTCCAACTGGCTACGGTCGGAAACGACCAGTACGGTAGCCCCGGAGTCGGCGACGATGAAAGCCACCTGCGGAGCGGGGAGGCTGGTGAACATGGGTACATCTACAGCCGCCAGCGCCAGCGTCGCTAGGTCGGCGATGACCCACTCCGGGCGGTTCTCCGCCAGCAGGGCCACGCGGTCGCCGGCTCGCAGGCCCAGGGCACTTAGCCCCGAGGCAAACTGCCGAACCTGCGAGGCAAGTTCTTCGTAACTAATCGTCTGATAGCGGCCCTGGCGCCGGCACAGTAGAGCCGGGCGAGCGGCGTAGCGCCGCACCGATTCCAGGAACATGCCGCTGAGCGTCTCGGGCATGGCGGAGGGATTCGCCGGAGGCGGGGGTATGGCCTCTGTAGGGGAGAACGACGGCCTTCGGGAGGTTTCATCCGCCTCGTCGCGAATACTATGCCAAACAGTGCCGGAGGTGTCTGTCATGTCCGAGGTGATGGGTGCTGCCGTGATCGGGATGGGCTGGGCGGCGGGGGAGCATTTCAAGGCTTTCCAGAATAACCCTCATACCCGCGTGCTCAGCGTCTGCAGCCGGACCAAAGCAGGCGCAGAAGCCAAGTTGCGGGAACTGCAAGCGGATACCGACGTGGAGGGCGTGCTCGCCTGCGAGACAGCCGAAGAGATTCTCGGGGACCCGGACGTCAAGATCGTCTCGATCTGTTCGCCGCCGAGTTGCCATGTGGAGCAGGTGATTGCCGCCGTCCGCGCGGGCAAGCACATCGTCCTGGAGAAGCCGGTAGCGCTGAACCTGCCGGACCTGCGGCGCCTGCAGCAGGCAGTGGCGGCGGCCGGGGTGCGCACCGCCGTGTGTCTGGAGTGTCACTACAACCCGCAAGTGCGGGCGATCAAGTCCATGCTCGACTTGGGCCTGATCGGGGAGGTCTACTACGTGGAGAGCGACTACTACCACGGGATCGGCCCCTGGTATAAGCAGTGGCAGTGGAACATCAAGGTGGAAGAGGGCGGTAGCGCCCTGCTTTCGGCGGGCATTCACGCACTGGACCTGGTCATGTTCTTCGCCGGCGCGGAGGTGGAGGAGGTGCACTCCTACGGCTGCCTGAGCCCCAACAACCCCCTCCAGTACACCTACCCGCCCACGTCGGTGACCATCCTCAAGTTCGTCAATGGCATTGTTGGCAAGTGTGCGTCGGACATCCAGTACCGGGGGCCGTATTACTTCCCCTTCGAGATCCACGGCGAGGCGGGCAGTATCCGGGACAATCAGTTCTTCTCCACCCGGCTGGACGGACAGAAGGGCTTCGCTGCCGTGCCCACCATCATGCTGGACAGCGGTGATGTGACGCACCATCCGTACCAGGAGGAGATTGATGAGTTTGTCGAGTGCCTCCTGCAGGGTAAGCCTTTCCCGATTGACCTGGACTACGCGGCCCGGACGCACGAGGTGGTCTTCGCCGCCGACCGCTCCGCTGCGGAGGGACGGCCGGTGAGAATGGACGAGATCAGGGGGGAATAGCCGGCTGCGCCCCGGCCGGAATCCTGAGTAGCCACCACCATGCGGACCGGAGGCCATCGGTCCACACGAAGGAAGCAAGCCTTATGCGGCCAAGACACAGCCGACTCGTGCTCACATTCCTGTTCTTGCTGCCTGTCCTCCCCGGCAGCGCGGCGGAGAATCCGGCGGCGGTGCTGGACCTGTCCCACATTCAGGATCAGACGCTGGACAACGGGCTGCGGGTGATCATCAAATCCGAGCCGTACTGGAAGGCAGTAGCACTGGGGGCAGTCCTGCGGACCGGGGCCAAGGACGATCCGCCCGGCAAGAGCGGTCTGGCACACCTGGTAGAGCACATGCTGTTCGAGCCCAGCCTGGCGGCCAAGTCCCTCTCGCTGGAAGTGGAGAACCTGGGCGGCTACCTCAACGCTGCTACCAGCGCCGATTTCACGCAACTGACCCTGGCGGTGGCCAGCCAGTTCGCGCCGGATCTGATGCCGCATCTCGCCGCGGCCCTCTTCGGAGCGAAGTTCACCGACGAGCAGGTGGAGGCGGAGAAGACCATTCTCCTCCGGGAGATTCAGGATGCCGACGCGCAGGTGCTGCCGCGACTGGGCAATATGATCTGGGACCTGGCATTCACCACGCACCCCTATCGTTTTCCGGTGGCGGGCACGGCTGAGAGCGTGGCGGGCCTGACCGCTGACGATGTGCGCAAGTTCTACCGGGAGCACTACGTAGCGGGTAACGTGGCCCTGATCGCAGTGGGCGACCTGGACCCCACCTCCTTCTTCGCCTTGGCCCGACAGCACTTTGGGGGCTACCCCAAGCAGGCTCGGCCCGCGGAAAACCTGCCGGTCGAGCCGGAGCAGACCGAGCCTCGCACCCACATCGTCAACCTGGGCGTACCCAACACCGTTCTGCGCTACGCCTGGCACGCGCCGGGGATCGCCGACAAGCCCGGAGTCTGTGCCATGGACCTGCTTTACACGGCGTTGGATCGGGGCGAGACCAGCCTGCTCAACAAGGCCCTGGATCAGCAAGGCCTGGCGCTGGATTCGTCCTGTTCCTTCCTGACGCAAAAGCACCCCGGCCTGTTTATGATCACCCTGGTAACGCCGCCGGACAAAGAACTGGCGGCGCGCAAGGCTTTGCTGGGCGTAGTGGCCACCCTTCGTGACAAGCAGTTCTCGGCCGAGGAACTGCGCTATCTCAAGAAGCTGCTCTACGCCGACTACGCCTTCTCCAACCAGAGCTACCCGGACCAGGTGGGGTCCCTGGCTTTTTACGAGGCGATCGACACGTACCGCTTCGCCACCAGCTACCTGACGTACACCAATGCGGTGACGGCGGAGCAGATCCAGGCGGCGGCGAGAAAGTACCTGCGCGAAGACAACTACGACCTGGTGATTCTGCGGCCGCCGCCGGACAAGCCGCAAGGGGAGGCGGTGTAGTGGAGGCGAGAGGTGAGAGTCGGGAGGCGCGAGCGGGACGGGGCAGCAGTGAGGCTCGGCGCTCTCGGCGGTCCAGCCGACCTCTGCTCGTTCTGATACTGTTCCTGCTCGCCACGCCCGCCTTCGCTCAGCCGGTTGCGCGCTACCGGCCACCCATGGTGATGTTGTCCAACGGGCTGCGCGTCCTAGGCTACGAGGACAGGTCCACCAATCTGGTCGGGGTGTTCCTGGCGCTGAAGGTCCCGGCTCAGGCCGAAGGCGAGAACTTGCGCGGCGCTCGGGACCTGCTGCAGGAGAGCTTTCGCTGGTCCCTGGAGCGCCGCCTGCGGGGCGATCCGAAGTACCTGGACCTGACCTCTGCCCTGCTGGTCGGCCGGGGACTGAACCTGGGTACGGAGTGGGACTATCTCTCGCTGCAGGCATTGTGCCCGCGCTCGGAGCTGCGCCCGCTGCTGGCGCTGCTGGGGCAGGTGATCTTCCGCGAGTCGCTGACGGCGGAGGCCTTGGCTGCTGCCCAGCAACAGGTGGCCCGGCAGGTGCAGGCCTATCAGAACAACCCGGCCGAGGGCACTTATCATCTCTTTCGCCGCGCGCTGCTGGGATCGGAGGCGGGGGCACAACCGGCCTACGCACGGCCCGAGCAGTTGGCGGCGCGGACCCTGTCGGAGCTGGAGAAGTTCCGGTCCGTCTGGTTCGTGGCTTCGAACGCCGTGCTGGTGCTGGCCGGGCCGGATCAGCCGGAGCAGTTGGTGGCCGAGGCAGTGGAGTCGCTGGTGGGGGCCCCTCGCCGTCCGGCGCCCACCGGTTGGCCGCCGCACTACTCGCTGCAGCCCTCCAACACGCAGGTGGCGGGCAACCCGCTGCTGCGGCGGGGCGCGGCCGAGGCGGCCTCCCTGATCGTGGGCTATCGCTTCCCGCCGCCCGCTGACCCGGACTACGCGGCCGGGCTGGTGCTCTTCGAGATGCTCAACGGCAAGCAGGGAGCGCTACAGGGCAACCCGGCGCTGCGGGAGGCGCTGGGGCTGCCGAGCGGCGCGCGTCCGGGGGCGGCGACGGCGCCGCTGCAGATCCTGGGGCCGCTGCCCTCGGCGGCTCCCTACGTAGCAGTGCACGTGCAGACGGCGCCGGAGCAAGTGGGGCAAGTGCAGGCAGCGCTGAGATTGGCCTTTGCCGGGGTGCGAAGCAGGATCGGTACGGCAGCGGCGGTGACCTCGGCCAAGCGCCGGGCGCACAGCGCACAGGCGCTGGCCGGACTGGACCAGGGAGCGCGGGCTCGCCGCTTGGGAGAGTGGGCGCTGTTTGCGCCGGGCTGGCAGGATCTGCGCGATCTACCCAAGCGGATCGAGGCGGTTACCGCGGCTGACTTGCAGCGAGTCGCGACTCGGTGCCTGGGCCGCGAGTATGTGGGTGTCCAGATGCCGGAGTAGGAGGAGTCCAAGGTCGAGGGTCGGGCCGGGATTCGGAGGAGCCATGCCATGATCGAGGGTGTCATCGTCAAGCCACTGCGAGTTCACGCCGACGATCGCGGGTACCTGATGGAAATCCTGCGCGATGACGACGAGGTGTACGAGCGCTTCGGGCAGGTGTATGTCACGACCTGCTATCCGGGGGTGGTCAAGGCCTGGCACGCCCACACCAAACAGACCGATCATCTGGTATGCGTGTCCGGGACGATGAAGGTGGGGCTGTATGACGGCCGGCCGGAATCACCCACGCGCGGGGAGACCATGAGCCTGGTGCTGGGACTGGTGCGACCGGCACTGGTCAAGGTGCCGCCGGGGATCTGGCACGGATTCACCGCTATCGGGACTGAGTCGGCCATGTTGCTGAACGTGCCCACGGTGCACTATGACCCGGAGCATCCCGATGAGCTGCGGCGGGACCCCTTCGACCCCGAGATACCCTTTGAATGGGTGACCAGGGGCGGCTGAGCCGAGGGAACCGGACCGGCCATGAGTCGTTCAACCGACGCCAATCGGTCGCCTGAGCCACTTACTCGCCTCTCGGCGATCTACCTCTACGACGAGCCTGACGCGGCCGGGTTGGATGTAGACTACCTGGGGCGTTACTTGGCCGCGGTGCTGCCCACTTGCGAGGTCAACCCTCGCTCCGACTTCCTGACTCATCACCTGGCTCGTTTCTCCCAGGAGCAGCGAGCGACGCTGGGGGAGCAGTTACTGGGGCAGTTACGGCGTGCGCGGGTGGACAATCTGGTTCCCCCGGCGAATCAAGAGCGGCTGCCGGCCGAGGCCCCCGACGAGGTCGGCTGGGAGGAGGTCTACCACGCCCCCTCCCTGCAAGCGGTCTTACACTTGCTGCTGCCTCCCGAGGAGTCGCATCTAAGCCGGCTACACCTGGCTCTGACCAACCTGCGCCTGGGGCACTGGCCGGCTGTTGACCAGCCTTTCCGTCTGACCCCCGCTCTCTTTGGCGAACCCAACCTGATCTCCCTCACCAGCTTGCGGGAAGGACCGACCCCGGCCCGGGAGTACGAGTTCCTGCGCGTGCAGATGGCCATGTTCGGGCTGGAGGAGGGTCTGGAGGCAGTAGAGGATCGTTTCGCGGCGCGGATGCTGGTGGAAGGAGACCCCAGGCTGAACGAGGTGCTCAAGGGTTTGCTGCTGCAGGCCGTCTTCTACCGGCTTTTCGGGGAGGCCTTCTGCCCGGATCCGGCCTGCCGGCTGTACAACGCCACTAGCCAAGAGGAACTACTGGAGGCGCAGACCGGCCCGCGAGCAGGTTTGTGCGATCGGCACCGGGAGTGGCTCTGGACGCTGGAGGGGGCGCCGGAGAGGGCCTGAGGAGAGGCGCTTCACCCCCTGCCCCTCTCCTGGCAAGAGAGGGGGTGGGAACGTTGAGAGCAATGCCGTGTAGAGGAGATCAAGCCATGCGTACCTACCTCGCCGTGCTGTTGATGGTACTTGTATGCTTGCCGGCTGTGGCCGAGTGGGCCCCGCCGCCGGAGGCGCTGCAGCCCTGGCGGACCGAGAGCCTGGCCTGGGTCGCGGCGGTGAATAGTGAGAACCTGGCCCGGATGCCGGGGGTGAAGGCGACCTCGCCCAACAAGCCGGTCTACGGTCCGAACATCGCGGCCGCAGCCATTGACGGCAACCCCAAGACCGAGTGGGCCACCGAGGAAGCCGAGGCGATCCTGCAGTTGGAGTTCCCCGCGCCGGTGACGGTCAACGGCGTCTCCCTGGTAAGGGACATCGCCAGCGAGCACCCCTGGGATTCCATGCGAGGTGTCGTCTTCGTTCTCGAGACCTCGCTGGACGGCGAGAAGTGGGACATAATCGCCAATCACGCACGCTTCGGACTGCGCGTCGTCAACTGGGCGGTGCTGTTTCCGGAGCGGGAGGTGCGCTTCGTGCGCATGCGTACTCCGCGCCTGGGCGGCCGTCTCGGAGAGTTCGGCGTGTTCCGTGCCGACCTGTCTCAGGCCGAGAAGTGGGGCTGGGCAGTGCCGGAGTGTGCCTACCGCACGCCGGTGCTGACCGCCCCGCAGACGGCAGGCACGACCCGCCGCCTGGGGGTCAACCTGTCCCTGGCGCGGGGTAACGCCGAGGGGGTGGTGCTGCCGCAGAGCCTGAAGATGTCGGCGCCGGGAGCACTGGGGCCGGCGGAACTGGCCGCGGCCAACCGCAACCTGCCGGAGATGGGGGTGCTGACCTGGACCGCCGCTGCGCGGGTGCGCGGCCCCTGGTGGCTGTACTTCAGCGTGGGCAAGGCCGAAGAGGCAGAGTTCCCCGCGCCACCCGTCGAAACCCCACGCCTGGCGTTGTCCACCGCGTGGGACAATTGGATCCGCAGCAAGCCGTTGGTGGCAAGCGTGGAGATCCATAACGATACCGGGCAAAGCTTCCAGGGCCAGCTGCGCCTGGCGCTAGTGGCCCGAGGGAGTCTGGTGGAGCTCGACACGAAGCCGGTAGGGTTAGCGGCCGGTGAAAAGGAAGAACGGACGGAGAGCCTGGACCTGTCCCGGGTGGCAGCAGGTGACTACCTGCTCACCGCGCGGCTGCTGCGGGCGAACCAGGTGGTGGCCGAGGCGCAGCGCCCGGTCTTCGTCGGCCCGGTCCCGCGACCGGGGATGCCCTTCGGGATCTACAGTGTTCCCTACTACAGTGGCCGTACGGGGCAGGCGCTGGGGGCGCTGGCCGCCGCGGAGGCCGGCTTTACTGAGATCACCGGCCAATACTGGGGCGAGGGATACTCCTTCCTCGCCGACCGAGGGCTGCGGCAGGGGCTGCTGTGGAATCCCTGTATTGAGCCGATCTATAACCAAAACACCGTCGCCGACCAGGACCCGGCGGCTGCCTGCACCGACTACTGGGGCGAGCGCATCACCTGGCATCCCTCCTCCTGCTACACCCACCCGGAGGTGGCCCGGCGCACCGAGGAGCAGGTCGAGAAGTGGCTGCGGGAGATCGTCACCGCGCCGGGTTTCGGCGGGAAGATCGTGGTGGATGATGATGTGCACCTGGCCCCGCGCGGCTGCTACAACGCCTCCTGCCGGGAGTTGTTCAAGCAGGTGACCGGCCTGGAAGTGCCGGAGCCGAGTCGCGAAGTGGCCAACAACCCCAAGGATAGTCCGCCCCGGGGCCTCATCCCCGACGACCACCCCTGGTTGCAGTGGTGCCTCTTCCGCTGCACCCACATCCGTGGGAACCTGCCCAAGATCTACATGGCGGCCAAGCGGCGGGTGGACCCGCAGATCCAGATGGGAGCGGTGCGGGGTAACATGCAGTTCCCCTTCTACTGCCCCCACGAGGGCGAGTACCCGCCGCTTTTTGACGCGCTTTATGATGCGCCGGGCAGCTACGCCTATCTGTACTGGGTGCGGCAGATGCAGGATTACATCTGCCACGGGGCCCTGGCGCAGATGGGCAATCGGGGCAAGGGCCCCTGGATGCTGGGGGCCTTCGACTCTTGGCCCGCGTGGATTCTGGAGAAGGGCGGAGATGGGCGCTGGCAGCTGGCGCTGATAAAGTCCCTCCAGGAGCAAGAAGTGAACGGAAGCCTCTACCCGCCGGGCGCCCTGAACAAGGAAATGTGGTGCATGCTGGCCGGCGGGTTCAAGATGCTGCACATGTTCAGGCTGCCGGAGCGCGGCGCGCGGGACGACGTGGAAGGTACGGCGATTGAGCCTCTGCTACAGACCTGGGGGCACCGGGCCCGGGCCTATGGCAGGTTGGTGCTGGGCTTGCAGGAACCGGTGCGGCCGGTGGTGATCCTGACCTCCATCAGCACCTCCGCCTTCGAGCCGGGCGTGGGGCTGTCCCATTCCGGGGTGACCTCGCAGGTGCTCAAGGACTGCCTGCGGGAGCACGTGCCGGCGGACATGATCGCGGAGGAGGAGATTCTGGCCGGGGCCTTGCAGGGGCGCAAGGTGCTGCTCTGCCCGGACCTGCAGTGGCTACGGCAGAGTGTCAACGCAGCGATTGAGAAGTGGATTGCGGGCGGGGGCATCGTGCTCAGTGAAGAGGGCGCCGCGGTTCGGCCCGCGGGAAGCCGGGCTGTCAAGCGTTCTGATATGGCCCTTACTGCTGGGCGGCTCATTACCCGCGAGCTGGAATGCGACAACCCGCTGGTCATTGCCCGCGAGTACGACTACGCAGGGGTGCGCTACTACTGCCTGGTCAACGTCTACACCGATCGCTGGAGCGCGGGCCTGGCTAACGACCCCTGGGTGGCCGGGGACAACTCCATGTTCACGCAGCTCTACACCCCCCGGGCCCAGAAGGCGCGCCTGCGCCTGCCGGTCAGACAGGTGTGGGATGTCTTCGGCAATCGGGCGTACCAGGCCGATGCCGAGGGCAATATCGAGGTGACCGTCGGCGGCGACGACGGGCTGCTGCTGGCGCTGTACCCGGCGGGGCCGCAGGCGCTGACCCTGAAGGCGCCGGGGAAGGTGAAGCCGGGCGACGAGGTGACGCTAGAGATCGGCCTCAAGGGAACTGACGGGAAGGCGGTAGCGGGCGGGGTGCCGCTGCAGGTGACGGTGACCGATCCCAGCGGGGCGGAGAGCGAATACTCGCAGTACGCGCTAGCCACGGACGGAGCGGCCAAGGTGGGCTTCCGCACGGCGGTCAACGACAAGGCCGGGAAGTGGAAGGTGACGGCACGAGCGCTGGTGGGGAGCGGGGAAGCGGGGGCGGAGGTGACGGTGGGGCCGTAGACAGGAAGCCGTAGACAGGAAAAGGGGACAGGCGCATCTTTCGCCGTTCTTGCGAGAAATGTGCTTGTCCCCTTCTTCCCCTACTCCTCCCTCCCCACCGTATTTCGCAGCGTCCCGATGCCGCCGACCGTTACCTCCACTACGTCCCCCTCTCGCAGGAAGATCTCCGGGCTGCGCTTATAGCCCACCCCGGGCGGGGTGCCGGTCATTATGACCGTGCCAGGGCGCAGGGTCACGATCTGGGAGAGGTAGCTGATCAGGTAGCGGCAGGAGAAGACCATATCCCCCGTGTTGCCGTCCTGCATGGTCCGCCCATTGAGGGTGAGAGAGACCGGGACGTTCTCCGGGTCCAGGTTCGTCTCGATCCAGGGCCCCAGGGAGCAGAAGGTGTCAAAGGACTTGCCCCGCGACCACTGGGTGTCCAGGCGGAACTGGCAGTCGCGGGCGCTCACGTCGTTGCCGCAGGTGTAACCCAGGACGTAGTCGAGCGCCTCCTCCTCGGTGACACGGTGGCAGGGTTTGCCGATGACGATGACCAGCTCCGCCTCGTAGTCTACCTCGTCGGGGGCCATGGCGGGGAGGCGAATCTCGTCGCCGGGGCCGATGAGGGAACTGGTGGCCTTGAGGAAGACCAGCGGCGCGGTGGGCAGGGAGTGCTCCAACTCCACCGCGTGGGCGCGGTAGTTGAAGCCCACCGCCCAGATATCCGGCGGCGTCACCGGCGCCAGCAGGCGGCAGTCGGCGAGCGCGTACTCGGGGCCGACTGGCTCCAACGCGTCCCAGGGCGCACCGGGCAGAACACGGATCGTCTCGGCCTCCAGCCGGCCGTAGCGGAGGGTGTCGTTGACGGCGAAGCGGACGATCTTCAGCGGAATCACCTCGCAGGCCTTGTCACAGTACTGAATCGCCGGCCCTCTCGTTACTGGTATCCACCGCTGGTCGCCCGGTGGTACCAGGCCATCCACTCCGGCGGCAGCAGGCCCTCCGGCGCGGCGCGCAGCTTCTCCATGATGGTGTCGGCGTTGACGCGGGCTCGCGTGGCGCGGAGCACTGTGTCACCTACCGCCGCGTAGCGCATAGCGCCCTTCTCCCGCAGCCACTGCTCCACTACTGTGAAGTCAAAGCGCGGCCAGACACCCGGCTTCAGCCAGTCCGCCACCTGCGCCTCGAGTTCCTCGCGATGCGCCCCGGCTCCGGTCAGCAACTGTCTGACGAACTCGGCCTGAGCGAAGTGTCCCAGCGTATCGCAGGCGGTGGTTACCCCCAGGAAGAGGTAGTGGGCGTCGTGCTCGTACAGCCACTCCCAGGGGCTGCCGAGGCCGAAGGCCGCCGGTCCCCAGGGGCTGGGACGCCCGTAGGAGCGGGCATGGCCGCCGGTGATCTCCACTGCCTGGGCGCCGATGGCCGCTACGGAGTGCGTCGGATGGTCGCTGCGCACCGCGTCGGACCGCAGGCGGACGACCTCGGTGATCCGCCCGACATCGGAGGGACAGGCGCGGATATCCCAGAGCTCGAAGCGAAGCTCAGCGTCCCTCTGGCACAGAGTCGGCACTACCAGCGTGCCCCGGGAGGGGTCCAGCACGGCCAGGAAGGCCTCCACCACGGCTTCGGCCCCGCCGACTACCCAGCCCAGGCTGGAGAGGCTGGAGTGTACCATCACGACCTCGCCGGCCCTTATCCCCACTTCGCGGAATGCACACTCCAGGTCGGCCTGGTGGACCGTCGTCTTGCTTGCCTCTTGTGCCATAGCAGGATGAGGGCATCGAGAAGCTCACCGCCCCTCGAGCCGCATGCCCTCCTTCCCATAGACCATCACCCGGTACAAGCGCAGGTCAGTCAGGTCTTTCCCGATCGACGTAAGGGGCTGGGGGGCGGTATCCCGCAGCCGGGCCAGGCGGGTCTTGATCCAATCGGGGTCCCAGGCGCCAGTATCCGGCAGGCTGTCAGTACCGGTCCCTTCCTTGCGAAAGTCACGTCCGTTGAGGAAAGCAATCCTGGCCCCGCCGGCTCCCTGCAACTCCAACGGGGCGTCGCGGGTAATAAGGCCGAGCAGCAGCAACTCCAGTCGGGGAGCGTTCCGCACCCGAATCGCTCCATTCATCGGCTCAATCTGGGAGAGGGTCACTTCGCCCTGGAATCCGTCGAAGAGGATGCTTGCGTCCTCGGCAGTGGGTGGCGCATAGGGGGCGATGTTGCCGGAGTGGTAAGTGAACTCCCCGGAGCCGGTGAAGTTCATGAAGTGCCAGATCTGGCCCTCGTACCAGATGTCTCGCACCAGCAAGCGCCCACCCCGGTCTACGTTATACAGATCAATCCCCTGGTCCTGGCTGTTCAGATCCCGGCTGGAAGCGCCGCAGAACAGGGCAGTCATTCCCTCCGCCGGTTGTCTCGCCGCCGGGCCCGGCCCGATCACTCTCATTCCATTGTGGCCATGGTTGCGGAGCTCAACCTTAGTCTGCGCCAGGGCATTGACCACCAATCCATACTCGTAACCCATGGTCTGCGCCTGTTCCATGAAGACGCGGCCGCCGGGCTGGTCCAGGCCGGAAGCGACCAGACAACGCGCCGTGCGGCCGCCGCTCATGCCGATATTGCGCACGGTAGCGTGGCTGGGTCCCAAGATCCGCAGAATCGGCCCCTCTCCCGGACCCGCCCAGTTGAGCTGGGTTGCCTGCAGCATTCCGTCGCCGACCAGTTGCAGGTCGGTCTCGGCAGGCAAGCAAATCGTCGCCTTGAGGCTGTAGTTCCCCGCCGGGGCGTGGACCACCGGCCGCTGTCCCTGCAGCCTGGCCCCCTCGTCAATCGCTGCCTGCAAGGCGACTTCGTCCCGACCCGCCACCTCGATCACCGGGCGCGTGGCCCGAAGCAGGAAGGGATAGGGCTCGGGCTTGGGAACCGCCAGGCGGGCCCGCCGCAGGGTATCGTCGTCCAGTTCGCGCAGGCGGGCCCGGGCCGAGTAGTGCAGGGGGTTAGTGAAGGTATTGCCGATGCTGATGACATCCGCCTCGCCGGTGGTAGGCAGGACCGCGACCGCTGCGTCCGTGGCGGATCCGGGCGCACTCTGAACCAGGTTGTCCAACAGCAGGAGCGGGCCGTTATTGAAAAAGACGATCGGGGTGGTGCCGGAGGAATCCAGGATACGGTTCTTCTGGAGCGTGAAGTTGGCGCCCCAGGTCTCGGAATCCTGCCAGTTGTCCGCGCGTTTGGCGTGTAGGAAGAGGGGCGAGCCGACCGAAAGGTTGCCGTACAAGGAGAAAAAGCCGCAGTGCTTGATGGTTACGTCGGCCTGGCGGGAATGGTCAAAGACCGACTCGTAGACGTGGAAGTTGCCCGCGCCGCGCTCGTTGGACACGCCGATGCCGCAGTCCTGGAAGAAGCAGTGCCACAGGTACCAGTCCAGCGAGTTGAAGTTCTGGATGCTGACGGCAATCTGCGAGCAGCGGTAAAAGCGGCAGCGAAGCACCGCGGTTTCGGCGATACCATTCTTCATCCCCGCCTCGATTCCGTACTGGACGTCCTTGATGATCACGTCCGAGTATTCGTTAGCGGTGGTGAAGGCCTCGCCGTGCTGAATAGCGGTTCTGGCCCGGCCCGCGCCGTCAAAGGTCAGTCGCCCCAGCACTGCGTACCAGGGGTTGTACAGTAACATTACCCCCTCCGCCGGACCGTCCCAGCGAACGATGGTCTTCTCCGGGTCTTCGCCGTAGATGGCGATGCCCTGCGACTCGCTGTGCGCGGCGCGCAGTAGTTGCAGCGTCTCGGTGATGCGGTAGGTACCGGCAGGAAACCAGAGCACCCGCTTAGGGAAGGTCGGCTGGCGCAAGTCGTCGAGAGCTTTCTGGATCGCGGCGGTATCGTCGGCCCGGCCGTCGCCGACCGCACCGTAGTCGCGGACATTGGCCCAGGAGGGGAAAGGACCCACAAATTCGTCGCCGATAGCGGACGTGGCTGCACAACTCCAGCCGGCCAGTAACAGCAGGACAGCACAGGCGAGTGATCTCATCGGTAACCTCCCGCAAAGAGAAAAGTTGATCAAACTGCAGTGCGGGCAACTGCGCGCTTCTCCTAACGCAACCGACTCATCCAGGGCCCGCAGCCTTGGGTGCGGCCATTGCGGTAGGGGAACTGAGGGTCGCACAGCAGGGTCAGCAGGGCTATCTCCGGCGGGCAGTTAAAGCGTACGCGCGGCGGAGTCATCCCCACGCCTCGCGTGACTTCCATGCGCATACCCCTCCGATCGTATAGTCCCCAGGCGTACTGCGGGCCGTAGTCGGATGGCACCAGGGGCGGACCGACGAAAGGCAGCACGACCTGGCCGCCGTGGGTGTGCCCGGCCAGAAGCAGGTCTGTCCCACACTGTGCCGCGGCCTGCACTACATCGGGAGTGTGCACCAGCATCAGTCGGAAAACGTCCAGCGGCACCGTGTCCATTGCGCGATCGAAGTCATCCCGGCCCGTCACCGGATCATCCAGGCCAATGATCCAGGCCTCTCCCTTGCCCGACAGAGGCCGGCTCTCGTTGCGCAACACCTGCCAGCCGGCCTCCTGCAGGAAGTGGTTCAGCTGCATGCTGCGGCGACCTTTGTAGTCGTGGTTGCCGGGCACGGCATACTTGCCAAGCGGAGCGCGTATCTCCCACAGCGCCCGCTGGTAGGCGGACAGGTGCCGTGCAGGCGCGGAGAGCAGGTCGCCCGTAAAGACCACCAGATCCGCGCCGATTCCCGCCACTGCCCGCAGCGCCCGCAGCGCATAATCCTGGGGCATCAGCGGGTTGATGTGCACATCTGAGAAGTGCACAATGCGCAGGCCGTGCAGAGCGGCCGGCAGGCGCCGCAACGGGACCGTCCAGCGGGTCAGCCGCAGGTCGAATCTCTCCCACCCGGCGCAATAAGTCGCGCGTCCGGCTACATAGGCGCCGGCCAAACCTAGACCCAGCTTGAGGAAGTGGCGACGAGTCACCAGAAGAATGATAGACGATAAATGGTGGATGGGGAAGGATCACGAGCGTCGCGCCGGAACCCCTAGCCATCCCGGTCTGCTCTGTCTCGCCTATCCCATCAGTGCGGCTGCTTCCGGGAACCGGCGTTGGACGACCTCGAAAATCTCAGTGGCCTGCCGGCGCAAGGCACGGACTACGTCCAGGACGGGCACGCCACCTGCGGCAACCTCCAGCAGCGAGGGGAGTTCCAGCAGTAGCCGTGTCTCCGGCGTGGAGAGTACGCGCCCGACCCAAGCCAGCAAGTCCACTAGGTTGCGGTAAGCATCGGCGCCGGCCAGCGTCCGCGGGTGGGCAAGCACGTCCATCGAATACACCTCGTCCGGCAATCCGGCAGCCAGCAGGCCCAGCCGTCGCACCAGACAAGGCAGACACCCGCCGCACTGACGCTGCTGGCGGCCAACGGCCCAGCAGGAGACGGTCTGGGCAATCTGCGCCGGGCTGAGCACCGGTTGCAGGCAGGTGCTGATGATCTCGCCTTTGGTTTGGAAAGCGAGGGGATTGAGGACGCGCACGGGCCAGCCGGCCTGCAGCAGCAGCCTCCCGTAATCAGCCAGCACCGCCGGATGCGTGCTGTGGGTAGTGAAGCCGCCGCTACGCGCCTCCACTAGCGGCACGGCCGCGGTCAGGAGGGCGTTGTCGCACAGGTAGACCTCCTCTGCCCCCTCCGCCAGGGCAGCCAGCACGCCGAGGGTCATGAACAGAAACGAACGACAGCGCCGGGAGGTCTCGCGTTGCGCCGGTGCCGGAAAAGGCCGAGCTCCGGTCCGATGCGAACTGGGGGCCAGGCGTACCTGGGACAGCCGAAACTGATCCGGCCACAGCTGCGCAAAGGTCCCCGTGACGCGGTCCTGCGCCTCGGCCACGGTCGGGTTGCCCGAGCGGTGCATCACCAGCCGCGGGTAGCGGTCCGTCCGCAGCAGCATGACCGCCCCGGCTGCGGAATCCAGACCCCCGGAAACCAGACAGACGCTGTCGGTGAGCAGCCAGGGCTCGCCGGCGGCCGACGAAGTCTCCTCCTGGGCAGAGCGAGGGTAGAAGTCGAAGGCAAAGTTGTCCCCGCTCATGCGTTGCAGCAAGCGGGCCAGGGTGGGCTCCTGGGCCCGCCAGAAGTCGGGTTCCCGCACGGCCAGCACCAGTTTTAGATCGCGTACCCACTGCTCGTTCTCGCCCCGAAGCACAGCCAGGTCCGCTAGGTACAACGCCGTGGTGAGGTCCAGCAGGTCCTGGGCCAGGGAAGCCGCGTCGCCAGCAGGCAAGGGCAAGTCGGCGCAATCCAACACAGCATTGCGCCGATCCGAGCGCCAGTCCAGCACCCAGGCGGCCCGGTCCTCCAATGCCGCCCGGATGTCCTCGGGCAGACCCTCACCTTGCACCAGCAGTGCTGCCAACGGCTGTCAACCCCCCGCGAGTTCCGCCAGAGAATGCTCCACGCTCTCGCGTGTCAGCGGCGTCAGTTCCCGGATCCGCTGCTCCCGGGGTAAGGTCATGATCTCCTGCAAGTCCTGTTCGTGCCGGCGCAAAACCGGCCCGGAAGCGCGCCGACGGCAGTAATCGCCCACCCCGATCGTCAGACGCGTCGCCTCCCGGGTCGTGGGCAAGCCTTCGCCGCCTACGAAGTCGCTGACATCACGCGCCACGAAGTAGCGGAACACCCGCTCCAGCTCATGGCCGCAGTACTGCCCCGCCAGCCCACTCAGGTCGCCCTCGCGGGCGTAGCGGGCATACCGGGATAGCACGGTAGAGGCAGGGAAGTCGGCCCAGTCGGGGGTGGTGCTGAGGCTGTCTAGGACCGTAGGCGGCACGGCGTCCACCGCCAGCGCTCCGGTGACGGAGGCGACGCCATCGGCCGCGAGACTGGTCAGGGCAGTCTCGCGGATGCCGGCGGCCAGGTCCAGAGCGGGTACGCCGCTGCCCGCTGCCACCGGCGGTAAGGCGGCCCCCGGCTCCGCCAATTCGGCGCCGGTGTGCAGTATCGCGTCCAGGCAGCGCACTGCCGCTGCGTCGTGCAGGCGCGCACGAGCAGCGGAGTCCAAGGCGGCCACGATGCGCCCCACGACCTCGCCCGGTTCAGGGTTGGGGCGTTGGTACAGCTCCCGAACCAGGTCCCACTCTCGTGTGGCCGGGGAGCGATGTGAAGTGGACGTTCCCATAGGTCCCGCCGTGAAGCCAAACAGCGGCCTCAACTCTGCTACATTCCCCCAGGATGACCGCAAACCCTCCCCGCCCGCCATAGTCCGTATCGGCGTGGGCGAGTTCGTGGCCAGGGCCACCCCGCACCGTCTTGCTGCGGCACGGTAACACCTCGGTAAAGCCTTCAGGAGGGAAGGTCCATCTAGACGGGGAATTCATCACACTTAGTGCTTAGCCGCCACACTCCGCAGACAACCGCACAGGTACCAGGCAACGACCGCGCCTGGGCCCGTTGAGGGAGCGACGCTCATGAGCCACACCTTCGATCAATACCATCGTGGAGAGACCGCCATCCCTTCCACTCAGCTTGCCTGGCACGTCTACGGTGCCGGGATGGAGAACGTCGGGCGAGACGGCCGGCCGGTCGAGATTTCCGTCCAGCGGCCCGGGCCGGATCAGCTTCTGGCGCGGATTGATGCCGCCGGCATCTGCTTCTCTGACATCAAAATCATCAAGCAGGGCGGCGATCACCCCCGTCTGTTCGGGCGCGATCTGGCCCACGACCCCATCGTGCCGGGGCACGAGGTGGCGCTGACCATCGTCGAAGTCGGGGCAGCCCTGCGCGACCAGTACCAGGTCGGCGACCGTTTTGTGGTGCAGGCTGACATCTACTTCCACGGCAAGAACCTGGCCTTCGGCTACATGCTGCCGGGGGCCTTTGAGCAGTATGTGGTGCTGGGCGAGGAGGTCCTGCGCGGGGATGACGGCGCCTACCTGATCCCCATGCAGGCCGACACCGGCTACGCGGAGGCGGCGCTGGCCGAGCCCTGGGCCTGCGTAGTCTGCGCCTACCGGACCGACTTCCGGCGGACGCTGAAGGAGGGCGGGGTGACCTGGATCGTGGGCGGGGCGGACCAGAGGGACTATCACCTGGGGACGCTCGTCGAGGGCTTGGCCCCGGCGCGGATCGTGCTGACTGAGGTTTCATCGGGGCTGGAGGCTGAGGTAAGAGCGGCGGCGGAGAAGTGGGGCGTGCCGGTCGTCGTCACTCCCCCTCTGGCTGATATGAAGCTCGCCGAGGTCCAGGCGCAGGAGGCTCCGGAAGGGTTCGACGACCTCCTGGCGCTGGGCCCCCACTGTGCGGGGCTGGTGGAGGCGCTCTCCGCCGCGCTGAGGCGGGAAGGCGTGCTCTCGCTGCTGCGCGACCAGCCCCTCTCCCGGCCGGTGGAGATTGACCTCGGGCGCATTCACTACGACTACACCCGCTACTACGGACATCCCTCCGGCGACCTCTCCGCCGCCTACCGCGAGACGCGCGCGCCCAAGTTCACGCCCGGCGGGAAGGCCTGGATCGTGGGCGGGGCGGGGCCCATGGGGCAGATGCACGTGCAGATCGCCGCGCAGGGCAGCGAGGGGCCGGGCGTCATCGTGGTCAGCGACCTGGACGATGACCGCCTGGAGCTGGTTCGCGCCCGCCTGGAGCCGGTGGCTCAGGTGCGGGGGAGGGAGATGATCCTGCTCAATCCGCAGGCGCTCGGGCAGGAGGCGTTCGAGGCGCGCCTGCGGGAGATCGCCCCGGAAGGCTTCGACGACCTCCACGTGCTGGTGCCGGTCCCGGCGCTGATCGCGGGCACGTTGCCCTTCGCCGGGAAGAACGGGCTGGTGGAAATCTTCGCCGGAATCCCGCGCGGCTCGGTGGCGGCTACCGACCTCTCCCCGGTGGCGCTGCGGGGGGTGCGCTTCCAGGGGACCAGCGGCTCGGCGATTGAGGACCTGCGCACCACCCTACACATGACCGAGGCGGGGGAGATTGACACCAACGCCTCGGTGGCCGGGATCGGCGGGATCGAGGCGGTGCACGCGGGCCTGGAGGCGGTCCTCGCCATGTCCCTCCCTGGCAAGGTCGTCATCTACCCGCAGATTCACGGCCTGCCCCTAACGCCGCTGACCGACCTAGCGGAGACGCTGCCGGAGGTAGCCGCAAAGCTCGGGCCGGGAGGGATATGGACCAGGGAGGCGGAGAAGGCCCTGCTGGAAACATTCTTTCCGTAGCCGCAGCTTTCGCAGTGTCCGCGGCGCGCAAGCCGCCTGTTCGTTGTCCTCCTCGGCGGCACGGGTGTCCCGCCAATGCGGGTGATCCCCCTTTCTTTCGGCAGGTCTCCTCCCGTTCCTCGTCGAACGCTCTGCTGTGCCCAGCTCCCCTCCCCGCACAACGCAGGTCTACCGGCTCGCCGCTCGCGAGAAGTGGTGGGTAGCCTTCCTGCCCGCGCTGCTGGTCCCGATGGGCCTTACGATCATGATCGTAGCGCAGGGGCATTCTGTCGCTCCGCTGTTCGTCATCTACGGGTTCTTTGCCCTCATCGGCGGCGTGGCCGCCCGCAACGCTCGCCGACGCGCGGCGAACCTGCAGGCGGAGGTCACTCCCTGCGGGGTCTGGGGCCGGAGTGAGCAGGGCCACCGGGAGGGCGTCTCCTGGGAGAAGCTGGAGGGCGTGGAATGGCGGGTGCGGCGGATGGGGAGGAACGGTGTCTATGCTACCATCGGGCTGCTCACCCACGACGAAGACGGCGACGCGGACGAGATCACTATCGGCCCCGCGCGGGATCTGCCGGTGATGCGGGTGGTGCTGGCCAAGGTGCTCGGGCACGGGGGCCTGGAGTTGTCCTACGAGAAGCCGGCCCCCACCGGTCTCCGGCGCTGGTTCGCTGAGCCGGAGGAGCATCGGCTGTACGTGCGCGCAGGGAGACTCACCCCGGAAATGAAAGAGCGGCTGCCAGAGACCGCGCCGACCGAGTCGCCCGGCGGGGAGCCGCTCCTGCCTCCCGGCGTTCCCCCGCCACCGGCCTGGGGGAGCGTCCCTCCGCCGTGGGGGCAATAGTACCAGCCGCCGACCATGGACGATTCCCCCGATACCCCTGTAGTCCGACCTTTCTCCTTCCCCTTCCTGCCCGCACTCGTGGGCTGGGCACTCTTCTTGGGCACGGCCGAGGCCTTGACCCTGGGCCTGAGCCTTCTGCAGGTCAGCATCACCCAAGCGATCGCTTTGCGCGTGTTGCTGCTGGCGGCCGTCATAGGCCTGCTGACCGGACGGGTTCTACGCGGCACAAAGCAGCCCGCGCCGACGCGCCGCGCAGAAGCTTCCGCCTCTTGGCGCTCTCTGCTCCTGGCCCTGGCGGCAGGGGGGCTGTTTGTCTACCTTCTGCTCTGGCCACTGGCCTGCCTCACCCCGGAGCAGATGTGGGACGGGAACGCCTACCATCTCCCCACCATCCACCTGTGGGCGATGCCCGGGTATGTCCACTGGGTCACGCCCCCGGTGCAGGGCTGGGGCACCAGCAATTTCCTGGACAACGGCAACATCCTGTTCAACGGCTTCCCCAAGGCCGTGGAGCTGATGGGCTTTCTGACCTTTCGCGCTACCGGCTATCCGGGCGGCGCGGCCACTGGGAATCTGTGGTTTCTGCCGCTGGCGATACTCGGAATTGGCTACCTGACGATGGCCCTGGGCGCTTCGGCAGAGGCGGCGCTCTGGGCCGGGAGCGCCTTCGTCCTGATCCCGGCGGTGCAGCTGCTGACCACAACGACCTATGTTGACCCTGGGTATGCCGCGGCGCTGACGGGACTGGTAGCGCTCACCGCCTGGGCGGGGGGGCGGATTCGCGGCGCGGAGGGCGGGCCGTGGCTGCTGCCGGTGGTGGCGCTGGGCGCGGCAGCGGGCCTGACCATGGGCGGCAAGAGTACGGGACTGGCGGCAGCGGCTCTGAGTGGGGTGCTGCTCCTGGCCTGTGCCGTGGTGGGAAAGCGCCGAGGCCGGTATGAGCACGTACCGCCGGCGCACGGGGGTCGCACCGCCCGCCTGGGTGGGTGGCTGCGCCTGGCGGTCGCGGCGCTGATCGCGGCCCTGCTGGTAGGCGGCTACTGGCCCTTGCGTAACTGGACCCACACTGGCAACCCTGTGTACCCGGCCCATGTGGCGCTGGGGCCGGTGGTGCTGTTTGCCGGGTGGGACCCCTCCTTCTTCCTCGCCACCGATCTGCACACGCCGCCCCCGATGCGCGAGTTGCCCGCGGGCCTGCGCTTCGTCTACACCTGGCCGCAAGGGCTGGACCAGTGGCCGCGCGAGGTGGGCCGACCAGATTCGCCCCTGGCCGGCCTCGGCTGGATCTGGCTGCTGGGCGCGCTACCCGCGATCGTCTATGCACTCGGTTGGCGCCGGCAAAGGCCGCCGCAGCGCGAGCGGCGGCTGTTCCTAGCGATCATGCTGGGGATAATCGTCCCCATGTTCCTGATCACACCGACTAACTGGTGGGCGCGCCTGGTGGTATGGATCTACGCGCTGGGGTTACCGTGCCTGGGCTTGGCGCTCGATCGGGTGGGTGAAGGGAGGAGGGGCGGGGCATCCGGCGTTCTCGCCAGGGGCTGGGCGCTGCTGTGCCTGGCGGTGCTGATTGGGGAGGGGCTGATTGTGCTGGAGATCAGCGTTGGGAGAATGCTCCCCGCCGGCCGGGTGCCGCACCCCCGCGCCTGGTTCCACGCCGAGACCTGGCGGTGGAACCTGGCCCCCGCTTTCCCCGAGTCTGCCGGAACGCGCCTGGACGACGTGTTGCGCAGCGACAAGCCGATCATTTTGGGACCGTTGGGTCGCGATCCGCGCCACCGCGCCAAGGTCACCCTCCTGGGGCAGCTCTGCCGTCCGCTCGGCAACCGGCTCCTGCTGGCAGTCGGTCTGGATCCAACGGCCAGCGAGTTGGAAGCGCTGCAGGTCCAGGGAGCGCAGTGGCTAATCTGGGATGACGACCTGCCGCTGCCGGAGACGGTGCGTCAGCTAGCAACGCGGGAAGACCACATACCCGGGTTCTGGGTAGTGACCCTGCAAGGTCAGACCGGCAGGTAGCGCTTGGGGAACTTCGCCACCACCGAGTAGGCCGGGTCCACCACATTGCCGATCCGCGCGGTGCCGACCTGCGAGAGAACCTGCAGCGCCTCGAAGCGATCGAACCCCCAGTCGTTCTCCAGCCAGGCGATCATCTCCGCGTGCGCAATGGCGAAGGCTGCCCGCAGGGGCCGGGCGTTACCCACGCTCATCAGGTGCTCCTGGTCCTCCATCCGGGGCCAGCGCAGGCGCCAGGCCTTGAGTACGTCCACCCGGAACCGCACGCGGCAGGAGGTCTCCAGGCCCACGCCGCAGATCTCGCCGTCGCCCTGCGCCGCATGGCAGTCCCCCAGACAGAGCAGCCCGCCCGGCACGGACACCGGCAGGTACAGGGTAGTGCCCGGGCCCAGCTCGGGGCAGTCCATGTTCCCCCCGTGGCGGCCCGAAGTCATGGTGATCCGGCTCTCGCCGCGCTCAGGCGCCACTCCGACGTTGCCGAGGAAGGGATGCAGGGGGATCTCCAGATGCCGCAGGCGACTGTGGCCCAACGCCAGCCGGCCCACCCCGGCGGCCAGGTCCAGGTCCCAGCGAAAGCGCCGTTCCTCCTCTGGGGCCCAGTCCGGCGCAGTGAAGGTGGTGGGGCCAAAGAGCTCTTCGCTGCTGAAGAGGCCGAAGTCGGGCGGACTCCACGAACCGGCCCAGTTGCGGGAGGGTACAACTTCCTCCAGGCGGACCACCAGCGCATCGCCCGGCTCGGCGTCCTCCACGAAGAAGGGCCCGGTGAGGGGATTGGCCACGACCTGTCGCGCGCCGGGCGGTCCGGCCAACTGCTCCGGCGTCAGGGGTCGCCCCTCGGCATCGAACCCGGTGGAGTCCACGCACCAGGTCACGACCTGATCGCCGGGACGGACGACCAGGGCCGGCTCGTGCGGGCCCAGCGTGCAGTGATAGTACGAAGGGCGAAACTCGTGGACGGTCATGCCGGCCATCCTGGTTGCCTCCGGCGGGGGGGACGCCAGGCTGCTGATTCGCCGTCCAGCCGTGTTCTCCTGCCGCTCTCAGCGCCAGTCCTGCATGTACTCCACAAACCGCGCGGCGCACTGGTCGAGATTCTCCAGGCTCCCACCACCCTGCAGGGAGGAGCACATCTCGTACGCCACCCAGCCGTCATAGCCCGCTTCCCGCAGGGCGCCCAGGAAGGTCGCGTAGTCTACCATGCCCGCCCCCATCGGCACCGCCTGCGTCGCGGGAGTCTGGGGGTCATAGTTGACCAGGGGCGGCTGGTAACGGAAGCGAGGCCGATAGACGTAGTCGGCGCAGGTGGTCCACACCGTCAAGGGCGCCATCTTCCGGGCCGCAACGGCTAGGTCATCGCCGTGCAAGGTGGGGGCCCAGGCATCAAAGGCGGCACGGCAGTTGGGCTCGTCAATCTCCACCAGCAGGTCGCACATCGTCTCGTAGTGGCAGGCAAAGTCATGATGGTTCTGCACCGCGATAGTGCAGCCGTAGTCGGCGGCCCGTCGGGCACACTCTCGCAGGGCGGTCACACAACGTTCCCTCAACTGCCCCAGGCTGAGCACCGGGTCCTCGTACGCGGTAAAGACACGCAGGATGGTTGCCCCCAGTGCCTGCCCCAGACGCGCCAGCTCCGTAACATAGGCAATCTGCATCTCCAGTAGTGGGATGTCCGGGTGGGCCGCATCGGCGCTGAAGTTGGTGTAACCGGCCAAGCAGGGGGCGCTGACCCCGCTCTCGCCTAGGACGCCGCGGAGTTCGGCGACGGTCTCCGGCGTCGCCTCAAGCACCGACAGATGCGGGCGCTTCGCCATGATCTCGACGCCGGCGTAGCCGAGGCGTCCCGCGCGGCGAATGACCTCGGGCAGGTCCAGTCGGGCCTGGCCGGGCCAGACACCGGCGTAGGACACGGTATGCAGGGCAGTGAGCATGAAGCGTGGCCTCCTTGGCCGGGGTAACCTGGGTGCGTGCTGAGTCATTATAGAGAGCCCGAGCCGCAGGAGCAAGGAGGGAACTCAGGCTTCGGTGGCGCATTGCCTCAGGTCGGAGCGAGCAGGCCGACAGCGGCAACGAAAGCCGGGTAGACCTGAACTCGCAGATGGCGGAGATCTTGTCTGAGGCATACGCTCATTCTGCGCCGGCGGCCTCCCTCTACAGCTTCACGGGCCGCACCGAGACCGACAGCGCGCAGCGCACTTCAATGCTTGGGCACTCGCCGGCAGGGGAAACAGCATGACGGCACGAGAGATCTTTAGGCGGACCATCAACTACGAGCCGGTGGAGCGTCCGCTGGTGATCGCGCTGGAGCCGTATGAGCCGAGTGGCCTGCGGCGTTGGCGTCGGGAAGGGTTAGGGGAACACTCTACCCCCGCGGAGGCGCTGGGGATGGACTGGCTGCACCTGGCACCGGTGAACTTCTCGCCCATGCCCGACTGGGAGCCACGCGTGGTGGAAGAGGACGAGGAGTACATCACCCAGGTGGGCTGGATGGGGGCGACCGTTCGCCGGCGCAAGGACGAGCCCGAGATGTACTACGGACACGTGGACCACGCCATCAAGACGCGGCAGGACTGGGAGGAGTGCAAGTGGCGCTTTCAGGCCAAAACGGAGGGGCGGCGACCGGCAGACCTGGACGCGCTAGCCGCGGAACTGGAGGCCTGCGACCAGCCCGTGGGCGTGCATATCTTTCCCTTCTTCTTCCGGCTAGCCTTCTACCTGATGGGGATGGAGCGATTCATGACGGCCTTCTACGAGGAGCCGGACCTGGTCCACGACATGTTCTCCTTCTGGGGCCAGTTCGTGCAGGAGACGCTCCAGCCACTCTTGCAGAAGGTCCGATTGGACTTTGTCACCTTCGCTGAAGACCTGGCTTACAAGCAGGCGCCGCACATCTCCCCGCGCATCTACAAGGAGTTCTGGCTGCCGTACCAGGACCCGATTGTGGAGACCCTCAAAGCCGCCGGGGTGCCGGTCATCTGTATGTGGACGGCAGGAAACGCGGAGGCCCTGCTGCCGCTGATGTTGGAGCACGGCATCAACTGCACCTGGCCGCTGGAGCGGGCCGCGGGAATGGACCCGCTGGCGCTGCGGACCAGGTTCGGGCGAGCGCTGCGCCTGGGTGGAGGAATCCCTAAAGAAGCCCTGATCGCCGGCCCGGAGGCGATCGACCGGGAGATCGAGCGGCTGAAACCGCTGATGGCGGAAGGCGGCTATGTGCCTGCGGTGGACGACATGGTACCGCCGGAGGTGCCGCTGGCGACCTATCGGCACTATCTAGACAGAATGAGGGAGGTACGCCTCTAAACGGTGGAGCGTGGATTATGGTTCTTAAGGACGCAGGACGATCTCGAGGGTTGCGCCTGCCCTTCCAGAGAGTGTGGGCGCAGGCCGCGAGGGAACTGGACGAGTACTACGCCGCCTACCCCAGTGACCTGAGTGAGCTGGAGGGTGAGCTGCACGCCTTGAGCGCCGCGCATCCGGAATGGCTGCCGGCAGAGCGCAAAGCGGCCGGCTACGCGCTGATTGCCGAGCGCTGTCGTGTACAGGTGTTCCGGTACTTCCCCTTCTATTTCGAGCTGGACACTGGGCGGCGGCGCAACGATCTGGGAGAGGGCGGTCTGGGTGGGTGGATGAAGCGAGAACCGCTCGGGCAAGTGCTCGGCGCCGAGGGACAGGCCTGGTGGCGTCCGGGATGGGAGTCCGGTCTGGTGCATAGCTGGCCGGTGCTGGACGACAATCACCACTGCATCGGCAACGACAACGTCTTCCGGGACGGGCTGAGGGGGCTGATTCAGCAGGCGCAGGGACGGCTGACCACGACCGGCGACGCACGCGAACGCGTTTTCCTGCACGCGGCCATTGCGGGTAACCAAGCGCTGATCCGGGTCGCTGAGCGTTTCGCCGACGAGGCGGAGCGACTGCTGGCCTCCGAACAAGACCGCGCCGTACGGGAGCATCTGAAAACCATCGCCTGCTCGGCCCGGCGCGTACCGGCTCAACCCCCGAAGACTTTCTACCAGGCTCTGAACACGCTCCTGTTCATGCGGGAGGTCACCCAGGAACTAGAGGGCAACGGCAACAGCATCTTGGGTCACTTGGATCGCCTGCTGTGGTCATACTACGAGCGTGACCGCGCTGAAGGGCGAATCAGCAGGGAGCAAGCCAAAGACTTGCTACGCTACTTCCTGGCCTTCCATGATGTGCGCTTCGGCATGCGCGAGCAGCGCTCGCACGTGGGCACCAACACCACCGTGGTCATCGGCGGCTGCGACGCGGCCGGGGCGCCGGTCTTCAACGATCTGACTCGGATGGTCGTGGAGGTCTATCGGGAGTTGCGACTGGTTGACCCCAAGCTCAACGCCCGCCTCTCCCGGGAACACCCCGCCGAGTATTTCGACCTGCTGGCCGATCTCATCGCCTCCGGCAGCAAGGCCCTGGCGCTCTTCAACGACGAAGTCATCATCGAGGCCAACGTCAAGATGGGTAAGGCGCGCCGGGACGCAAGACTATACGGGGGCGGGGGCTGTCAGGAAAACCTCCTGGAAAACACGGAGATCAACAGTCGAGCGACCATCTACCTAAACCTCGCGCAGGTGCTGCTCATGGGCTTCTTCCCCGAGCAGTGGGCGTGGTTTACCGAGCGAGAGGGGATATCGCTACACCGCTACAGCACGGAGGTGGGAAGCTTCGCCCAGTTGTATGAGACCTTCCTGGGCAACTTGCGCTTGGTAGTGGAGGCACTGGTCGACCAGCGCAACCGCACCGAAGCCCAGGGCGCACAGTACAACCCGTGTCCGCTGCATTCGTCCACCATCAGCGACTGCCTCGCCAATGCGAAGGACATGATGGAGGGCGGGGCCCGTTACAGCTTCGGGAGCATAGCGCTGACCGGGGTGGGCACCTTGGTGGATTCGCTCTTCGCCTTGGGCGAAGTGGTGTACAGGCGGCGGGAGGTGTCGCTGGAAAGATTCCGGGAGATGCTGGCAGACGACTTTGCCGGCGAGGAAGCCTTTCGACAGTACCTGGTGAACCGGGTGGCGAAGTACGGTCAGGAAGACGAGGCTATCCGCGCCTTCTCCGCACGGGTCTTCGCCGACCTGGCCCGGGTGAGCTCGGGACTACCCAACTCGCGGGGCGGGGTGTACGAGGCCAGCCTCTTCTCCTTCCGCAGCTTTGCGGAAATGGGCCTGCGGACAGGGGCCACCCCGGACGGGCGTCGAGCGGGAGAACATCTCTCGCCGGGCATGAGCCCCAGCCTGTTGGCTCTGGGCCCCCGTTGTGGGGTGGCGCAGGTCCTGCGGGCGCTGGAGCCTCTGGACCTCACCCTGTATCCTGTCGTGGCGGTCCTGGATCTGAAAGTGCCCGCCGTCCCGCAGGGCCTGCGCGCGGAGATGCTGACCCCAGTCCTCCGACGCTTCCTGGAAGTGGGCGGGTCTGTGCTGCAGATAAACTGTGTGGACCCGGCGATGCTGATCGAGGCCAAGCAGCATCCCGAACGCCACCGCGACCTGGTGGTGCGGGTCAGCGGATATAGCTCCTACTTCGACACGCTCCCGGCGGAAGTCCAAGATGAGGTGATCGAGAGGACCCTGGTCGAGGTCTAGCAGCTCTCCGTCGCCCTGCTCACTTCTCCCTCACGAGAGGGCCGGCCGCCGACGAAGCGCGAACCGCCCCTCCACGCCGGACGGGAGTAACCGCTCATGAATCAACAAATGGCCCGGATTCTGCTCGACGCTTTCGCCCACCCCGAGCGCCCAGCCTTCTTCTATACCTGCATGGGCCGCACGGAGACGGGCAGCACGCGGCTCAACGCCATCCCCTTCTGGGACTGGAATCCGCAGCCGCCCATAACCCTGCCGGCGGGCGCGCCCCCCTGCGGGACCCAGTCCATGGCCCTGGACTTCGGCTGCCCGCCGCTGTACGCCTCGGACGGCCGCGAGTGGTGCGAGCCGATCATCCACGACCCCGCCCAGGTCAAAGACCTCCCTGTTCCCGACGTGCGGCACGGTCGGGTCGGGGCCCAGGCCGAGTACTTGCGACGGGTGCGGGAGGTCTTGCCGGAGGGGTACGTTCACCAGCTCTGGGCGCCCTTGGCCCCGCTCAGCATAGCCGAGCTGATGTGGGACAACTCCTTCTACACGGCGCTGATCGAGCACTCGGATGCCGTCCACGAACTGCTGGAAAAGATCACGCAGTACCTGATCGCCGGGAACCTTCTGCTGCATGAGGCACTGGGCCGGGAGCACGTCAACCCCACCGCCTGCCCGCCGCTCTGGTGCCGGGCCCCGGGGTACTACATCTCCGACGACACCATGTGCCTGCTCTCGCCCGCCATGCACCGAGAGTACAGCATACCCTACATCAACCGCATCACCGCCGCAACCGGACCGGTTCACTACCATTCCTGCAGTTGGTACCCGCAGTACTTCGACAACCTCCACCAACTGCAGAACACCCTCGTCTTCAACTGGAACCCGGGCAATTCGGAGGATCCCGCAGTGATTATGCGCGAGTTCGCCGGGCAGGCGGTGCTGGCGCCACACCTCGTCCACGGCATGCACCGCGACGGCGACGTGCTCAAGTGGAAGCCTCACTTCGCGGACGAGTACGAGTTCTTCAAGTACTTCCTCGACAACCGGCCGCAGAACGGTTCCGATCTCGTCTGGTTCAGCAATATCGTGGAGAACGGCCCGGTCATGGAGAGGATCTACGACCTGCTGCACGCGGAAGAACTGACGCCCCAGGCGCAGGGGGTGGCCTAGGGAGACCTCATCCCCTGCCCCTCTCCCTCGCTACGCTCGAGAGGAGGGGAGGGTTCTGAACAGAGCGTGGGGGGAGGCCTGCGCCACGCGGAGGCAGACTATGGCAGCCACCATGACCAAGCGCGAACGAGTAGAAGCGGCCATGGCCCTGCAGGAGACTGACCGGGTACCGGTCTACGACCTGCTGCTGAGCGATGCCGTCATCACCCACTTCACCGGGCGTGTCGCGCCGGTAGGCGACGAGGGGATGCGCCTACGGCTGGAGGCGATCGCCCAGTGCCTGGACATGACTCGCTCGGCGGGCTATGGACCCGCCGAGCCCGGGGACAGCACCGACGAGGACGGCTTCGTCCACCACCGGGAGCGCTGGACCGCAGGCGGCCTGCGTAGTCGGCCCTTCCACGACGAAGTGGGCGCGAAGGAATGGCTGGGCAAGGCTATAGCACGGCTGCGGGAGCCCTTGGACGCGGCGCCATATCGGGACACGTTCCGGGCGCACTGGGATACGATGCGCCGCTACCTGGGGGACGATACGGTGGTGCTGCATGGGGAGACGGGGACGGGGCTGGATGACGTGCGCTACTTGCTGGGCCTGGAGCTATTCTCGTACCTGTCGGTAGATGCGGCCGATATGATCTCCGAGTACTTGGAGTTGTACACCGACCGGAAGGTTGCCGAAATCCACGCCATCGCCGATCCGGCGCTATCGCCCTGCGCCCTGACCTACGGCGACATCGCCTGCAAGGGGCGGCTCCTGCACTCGCCGGCCTGGCTGCGACGGGAGTTCTTTCCGCGTTTGCGTCGGCTGAATGACGCCTGGCACGAGCACGGGATCAAGTGTCTGTTTCACTCCGACGGGTACCTGATGGAGGTCCTGCCCGACCTGATTGAGACGACGATCGACGGCCTGAACCCAATTGAGACAGTGGCAGGGATGGACCTGGGGGAGGTCAAGCGGCTGTACGGACACCGCTTGTTCCTTACCGGCGGCATAGACATCAGCCAACTGATGGCCCTGGGCACGCCCGAGCAGGTCCGCCAGACCTGCCGGGAGGCGATCGCCGTGGCCTCCCCGGGCTACTTCCTCGGCTCAACGACCGAGATAGACGACGGAGCGAGGCTGGAAAACGTGCTGACGATGTGGGAGGTGGCCGGGGTCGAGACCGACCCACCCCACCGCTAGCGACCCGCCCGGGTGTGCAGTCACAGCGTCCCCTTCGTAGACGGCACCCCCGTCTCGCGCTCATCCCTCCGCGTCGCCTGGTCCAGTGCCCGGGCGAAGGCCTTAAAGGCCGCCTCGATCAGGTGATGCGAGTTCACCCCGGCCTGCTGGCGCAGGTGTAGGTTCATTCCCGCCTGATTGCACACCGCCAGGAAGAACTCGCGGGTCAGCTCCGTGTCGAAATCGCCCACCTTCTCGGTAGGGATGCTCAACCCGAAATCCAGGTAAGGCCGCCCGCCCAGGTCAATCACCGCCGTCACCAGCGCCTCGTCCATCGGCGCCGTGGCCTCGCCGAAGCGCGCAATCCCCCGCTTGTCGCCCAGGGCCTGGGCCAGGGCCTGCCCCAGCACGATCCCCACGTCCTCCACGGTATGGTGCTGATCCACCTCCAGATCCCCGCGCGCCTGCACGGTCAGGTCGAACTTGCCGTGCTTGGCCAGATGGGTGAGCATGTGATCGAAGAAGCCGATCCCGCTGGCAATCTCATACTGCCCCGTCCCGTCCAGGTCCAGGGTCAGGCGGATGTCCGTCTCGGTAGTCCGGCGCTCAATCTCGGCACGGCGTTCCGGCATAGAATCCTCCCGCAGGGCAGCGTTTCCGCTGATGCCCTTCTGATTATACGGAGGCTGGCTCCGCGGAGCAAGGCGCCAGGCGGGTGTCTGCTGCCCCCAGCCAACTGGGGCAGAGTCTCCTGGCAGGAAGGGGAGGGCCGGGGCGATGAAGAAGCAAGCGGCAACGACAGGCGCTAGAGCCGCCCGCTGGGGCGGGTCGGACTGCTCGCGGTGGCGGGTCTGCAGCAACCATGTCCTCCAGCGCTACGGCTATCCTCATCATTGTGCTGCTCGTCTTGCTCAACGGGCTCTTTGCGCTCGCTGAGATGGCGCTCGTGTCCGCGCGCAAGGCCCGGCTGCAGGAATGGGCGCGGCAGGGCGACCAGCGTGCCCGTGCCGCCCTGGACCTGACGGCTACCCCCAATCGCTTCCTAGCTACCGTGCAGATTGGCGTGACCCTGATCGGCATCCTGGCCGGGGCCTTCGGCGGTGTCACTGTCGCCGACAGCCTGACCGCCTACCTGGCGCGTTTCCCGACTCTGGCACCCGCCGCCCCAGCTCTCGCCGTGGGGGTAGTGGTTGCAGTCACCACCTTCCTCAGTCTGGTGCTGGGAGAACTGGTACCCAAACGCCTGGCGCTGGGCGGCGCAGAGCGGATAGCCGTGGTAGTGGCCGGACCCATGCGTGTCCTCGCCTGGGTGGCGGCGCCGGTGGTCTGGCTGCTGGGAGTCTCCGTCGAAGCCGTGCTGCGGCTGCTTCGCGTACGCCCCGAGACCGGTGCCCCTGTGAGTGACGAGGAGATCAAGATCCTCATGGAACAGGGCCAGGCCGCCGGTGTCTTTGAGGAGGCGGAACTGGCTATGGTCGCCCAGGTCCTGCGCCTGGACCGGCGGCGGGTGAGCGCGCTGATGACGCCCCGGCCGGACGTGGTCTGGCTCGACCTGGAGGACCCGCCCGAGGAACTGCGGCGGCAAGTGGTGGAGAGCGGCTACTCCCGCTTCCCGGTCTGTCGCGGGGCGCTTGACGCTGTCGTCGGCATTCTGCAAGTCAAAGATCTACTGGCCCAGGGGGAGGCCTGGTGGGCCGGGGACTTGACCCCGCTACTGCGCCCGGCGGTGTTCGTGCCGGAGACCATGCCCGCTCTGCAAGTGTTGGAGACCTTCCGGGCCGCCGCGAGCCACATCGCCCTGGTCGTGGACGAGTACGGCAGCGTCCAGGGCCTGGTGACGATGAACGACGTCCTGGAGGCGATCGTGGGCGAGGTGGCTTCGGAGCAGGCGACCGAGGAGCCTGAAATCGTCCGGCGCGCCGACGGATCATATCTGCTCGATGGGCTGCTGCCGGTGGATGAGTTCAAAGAGCTGTTCGACTTGGCTGCTCTGCCCGGCGAGGAGCGAGCCAACTATCACACCCTGGGCGGCTTTGTGATGACGCAGATGGGGCGGATTCCCCGGGCGGGGGAGACTTTTGACTGGGCAGACTTGCACGTGGAAGTGGTGGACATGGACGGCCATCGGGTGGACAAGGTGCTGGTCACGCCGAGGCAGACGGATGCGGCGGAGGAACCCTAGCCTGCTCGCCACCGGGAGGGGCCCAATAGCTTCCGCAAACTCGCCCGGGGAGGCCGCATGGGTGGCAGCCTGCCTCGTCTGCGGGTTGACAGAGCCTATCCAGACCCCGTTCTACAGCGCTTCCCTAACCACCGCCGCTAGCGCCTTGAAGTCCTGCTCCAGCGGCGCTCTCATCCCGGGGTTGTGCAGAGCGGCGGCGGGATGATAGATGGGCATGTAGCGCAGGCCGTCTCTCTCAAAGACGCGCCCGTGTACGCGCCCGATGGAGGCCGAGGGGTCCAGCAGAGTCTGCGTGGCCGGCCGCCCCAGCAGGCAGATCAGGCGAGGTTGGAGCAAGGCGATCTGTCCGTCCAGGTACTCGCGGCAGGCCTCCACCTCGCCCGGCAGCGGCTCGCGATTGTTGGGCGGACGGCACTTGACGATGTTGGTGATGAAGACCTCCGGCCGGCGCAGCCCCGCCCCCAGCAGGAGCTGATTGAGCAGCTGCCCCGCCGGTCCGACAAAGGGCCGCCCCTGCCGGTCCTCCTGGAGTCCCGGACCCTCTCCGACAAACATCACCCTCGCGTCGGCCGGCCCCTCGCCGGGAACTGCCTGGGTCCGGCCCTCGCACAGGCGACACAACGTGCAGGTCCGCACCTGCGCCGCGATATCCTCCAGCAGCGATTGGCGGAGAGAGAGATCCATCACGTGATTTCGGTACGATGGGCGTCTCGCCCGGCGTACCGGGATCGGAGCGGATCAAGCCGCTATCCCCAACTCCCTACATACCCTCACAATCGTCTCGGTATCCGCCTCGCTCGCCTCCACCAGCGGCAGGCGCAGACCGCCACAGTCAAATCCGCATACCTGCAAGGCGCGCTTGATACAGGCCGGGTTGCCGGAGGGCTGGAAGGCCGCTCGGAACAGCGGCAGCAAGCGCTGGTGCACGGAGGCCGCCAGCCGAACGCTGCCCTCGTGATAGGCCTCGATCATCGCCTTCATCTGCTCCCCTACCACGTGCCCTACCACGCTGATGACCCCCAGACCGCCTACCGCCATCACCGGCAGGGTGATCCCATCGTCCCCCGACCAGACGGAAAAACCCTCCGGCGCGCCTGCACAAAGCTGGCTGATCTGCGCCAGGTCCCCGCTCCCCTCCTTCGCCCCCACAATACTGGGGCAGGCCTCGGCTAGGCGCAGTTGGGTCTCCGCGGTGATATTGCTTCCGGTACGGCCGGGGATGTTGTAGATGATGATCGGTAGGTCCACCGCTGCGGCCAAGCGCGAAAAATGCTGGAAATAGCCCTCTTGCGACGGCTTGTTGTAGTAGGGACCGACGATGAGCAGGGCATCCACTCCCGTCTCGGCCGCCTGACGCGATAGATCGACGGTGTGCTCGTGATGATTGGAGCCGGTCCCCGCCACCACCGGCGCGCTGCCCGCGGCTTCCTTGACGACTCGAAAGAGTTGCAGCTTCTCCTCGTCGCTGAGCGTAGGCGACTCACCGGTGGTGCCGGCGACGACCAGGCCCTCGTTGCCCTGCGCCAGCAGGCGCACGGCCAGCTCGGCGGCCCGGTCGTAGTCCACGCGCAGGTCCGCATCAAACGGCGTAACCATCGCCGTCAGCAGTCTTCCCAGTGCTTCCATGGGCATCCTTTCCCGGCGGCGAGCATCGGCTCCTCCACCGTCTCCTGTTATCTACACTTCCGCATCTGGGGGGTGAATTCCTGCCTCAGGACCACCGCCGGTGCACTCAGGCCAGACCCCCCAAATAGGCAGCAGCCACCCGGGGATCGGTCCGCAGCTCCGCCGCCGGGCCGGAGAGAAGCAGACGACCCGTCTGCAGGACGTAGCAGCGCTGCGCCAGCTTGAGGGCCTGGCGGGCGTTCTGCTCAACCAGGAGGATGGTGGCGCCGGCGGCGTTAAGCGCCGCCAGAGTCTGGAAAATCTCCTGCACGAGCACCGGCGCCAACCCCATGGAAGGCTCATCCAGCAGCAACAGTTGGCCGTGTGTCATTAAGGCCCGGCCGATAGCCAACATCTGCTGCTCGCCCCCAGAGAGCGACCCCGCCAACTGTCGCCGGCGCTCGGCCAGGCGGGGGAAGAGCGTCAATACCCGCTCGAAGTCCTCGGCGATCCCGGCCCGGTCGTGTCGGGTCCAGGTCGCTAGACGGAGGTTCTGCGCCACCGTCAGGTTGCCGAACACGCCGCGCCCCTCCGGCACGTGCGCGATCCCCAGGGCGACGATGCGGTGGGCGGGAACCGTGTGCAGGTCTCGGCCGCGAAAGCGGATGCACCCCTTCTCGCGCGGCACCAGACCCGAGATGGTGCGCAACAGCGTGGATTTTCCCGCGCCATTGGCGCCGATCAGCGTCACAATCTCCCCCTCGTGTACCTCCAAAGATATGCCTTGGAGAGCGCGAACGGCGCCGTAGGACACGCACAAGTCCTCCACCACCAGCAGAGGTTCCTTTCCCTCCCTCCCTCTCAGGGAGGGGGGCAGGGGGGTGGGTGGGGCAGCCATCAAGCAGCCTCCTCTCCCAGATAGGCCTGGATCACCCGCCGGTCCGCCCGCACTTGCTCCGGAGAACCCTGAGCAATGGTCTTCCCAAAGTCCAAAACTAGAATCCGCTGCGCGGAGCCCATCACCACCTGCATCTGATGCTCGATAAGCAACAGGGTGAGCCCGAACTCCCCATGCAGCCGGCGGATCAGCTCGAGAAGCGCCTCGGCCTCCGCCGGGTTCATCCCCGCCGCTGGCTCGTCCAGGAGCAGCAAGGTGGGCTCCGTAGCCAGCGCCCGCGTGATCTCCAGTCGGCGCTGCTGCCCGTATGGCAGATCGCCGGCGAGCGCCCCGGCCAGGTCGGCCAGACCAAACAGGTCCAGCAACTGCAGCGAGCGTTCCACTATGCGCCTCTCAACCTGATGGAACCGGGGCGGACGGAGCAGGCTACTCCCCAGGCCGTACCGAGTGCGCGCGTAGTGGGCAATCCGAACATTGTCCAGTACGGACAGGCCTCGAAACAGACGGATGTTCTGGAAAGTGCGAGCGATACCCAGGCCTACCAGCCGCGAGGATCGGCAACCGCTGATCTCCCGGTCCCGGAAGAAAATCCGGCCCTCGGTGGGGCGATAGATGCCCGTAATGAGGTTGAAGATGGTGGTCTTGCCGGCACCGTTGGGGCCGATGAGCCCGACCAACTCACCCTCCGCCAACTCCAGCGAGAAGTCGTCCACGGCGCGCAAGCCGGAGAAGCTATGGGAGACGTGCTGAAGGGAGAGCAGGCTCATGGGGTCTTCTCCTGCGCGGCGGGTGCTGTCGCCGGAGGCCGGTACGAGAGCGGCGAGCCGGCGGCATCGCGCGGCAGCAGCCAGGAAAACTCCCGGCCGCCCATGATCCCACGCGGCCGCAGAAGCATCAGCAACACCAGCAGGAGCGGCATGACCACCAGCCGCCACTCCTGCGATATCCCCATCCGCTCCAGCGTCGGGCGCAGCCCCTCAAAGACCACGGTAAAAAGCGTCGCCCCGAGCAGCGAACCGCCCAGACTGCCCGCGCCCCCCAGATACACCATGACCAACATCTCGGTAGACTTGAGGATGGTGAAAGAGCGCGGGTTGATGAACTGCAGCACATGCGCAAACAGCCCGCCGGCGACTCCCGCCAGAAACGCGGAAAGCACGAAGGTCAGCACCTTGACCTGCCGCGTGTCTACCCCGACCAAGTCGGCGGCCACCTCATCCTCGCGCACCGCCAGCACCCCGCGCCCGAAGCGCGAATACACGAAGTTGCGGGCGACATACACGGTCAGCACCACGCAAACGAAAACCCAGGGCAGGGAGGCGAGCTTCTCCATCCCCATGTACCCGTGCGGACCGCCCAGAGGCGCCATGTTCTCCAGCGCGCTGCGAACGATCATGTTGAAGGCCAGGGTGACGATAGCCAGGTAGTCGCCCCGCGTGCGGAAGGAGGGGAAGGCCAGCAGCACTCCGGCGCATCCGGCGGCGACGCCCCCCGCCAGTAACGCCACCGGAAAAACCACCGGCCCTGCCGCGCGCGGGAAGAGCGCCACCGTACACACCGCGGAGGCATAGGCGCCTAGCGCCATGAAGCCGGCGTGACCGACGGAGAACTCCCCCAGGTAGCCGTTCACCAGGTTGAGGCTGACCGTGAGGATGATGTTGATCCCGATGTACTTGAGCACCAGCTCCAGGTACGCGTTGATGACCCCATACCGAGGCAGGGCCCAGGTCAGCGGCAGAGCCGCCAGCAGGATCAGCAGGGCCCGGTAGCGCGAGAATAGGCGGATCATGAGTCAAACCGCATCAGTGCATGTAGAGGTGGACTACCCGCATAGCCGCATCCGCGCCAGGTCCCGCGGCGACTGCCTACACCTTCTGCCGCACCAGCCGGCCGACCAGACCCGTCGGCCGAAAGATGAGCAGCACCAGGAGCAGCGAAAAGGCGACGATGTCGCGGTAGGTAGAGGGCAAGATCGCCGGGGTGAAGATCTCGACAAAGCCCAAGATGAAGCCCCCCAGCATGGCCCCTCGGATATTCCCGATGCCGCCCACCACGGCCGCGATGAACGCCCACCAGCCGATGCGGATGCCCATGTAGGGGTCAATCGAGTACCGCATCCCGTAGAGCGTTCCTCCCACCGCCGCTACCATCGCGCCCACCGCGAAGGTGAAGGAGATCACCCGATCCACCGGCACTCCCATCAGGGGAACCGTGCGCACGTCCCAGGAGATCGCCCGCATGGCCGCGCCCAGCATGGTTCGCCGCACCAGCAGATCCAGCAGCAGCATGGTGACCAGCGCCGCCAGGATGATCACCACCTGCACCGATGAGATTCCCCCCACCGGCAGGGTGACGTTGGGCAGCAGGTCGGGGGCCGTCCGCGCAGCCGGGCCTATCGGCTTGATGGCGACGAACAGATTCTCCAGGAGCAGGCCGATTCCCAGGGCCGTGATCACCGCCGACATCTTCGGGGCTTGTCGCAGGGGCCGGTAAGCCACGCGCTCGATCAGCACCGCCAGCAGCGCCGTGCCGAACATGGAGGCCAGCAGGGTCAGGAGGAAGACCAGCAGCAGGGGGAGATCCAGAGCGAGACCGAGCAGCGCGGTGGCCACGAAAAAGGCCAGATAAGCGCTCACCATGAAGATGTCGCCGTGGGCGAAGTTGATCAGGGAGAGAATCCCGTAGACCATCGTGTAGCCCAACGCGATCAGCGCGTAGACGCTGCCGACCTGCAGGGCGTTGATGGTCTGCTGGAGGAGGTACTGCATCTGGCAGACACCACAGAAAGGGCCGGACCGGGAGTCGCACGCAGTGCGGACGGCGCCTGTCCCGTCCGCTCCTTCCTGGGTAGGACCTCGGTGCTAGGCCTCCGCCGTCTGGTAGAAGGTGAACTTCCCGTTCTTGATCTGAATGACCACGGCGCTTTTGATCGGATCTCCCGTGCCCTCGAAGCGCATCTTGCCGGTCACGCCCTCGTAATCGGTGATCGCGGCCAACGACGCGCGCACTGCCTCCCGGTCCAGCTTCCCCGCCGCCTTGATCGCCTGGAACAGCAGGCCGAACGTGTCATAGGTCAGCGCCGCTACGTCATCGGGCGTCTTGCCGTACGCGGCCTGGTAGGCCTTGATGAAAGCCTGCGCCTGCGGCGTAGCGGTATCGGCCGCGTAGTGCGCGGTGAAAAACAGCCCCTCGGCGGCCTCCCCCGTCAACTTGACCATCTCTTCGTTCCCCCAGGCGTCGCTGCCCACGATCTGACCCCTGTAGCCCAACTGGCGCGCCTGCTTAATCTGCAGGGGGACCTCGCTATAGTAGTTGGGCAGGAAAAGACTGTCGGCGCCGGAGCGGATAATCGAGGTGAGCTGCGCCGAAAAGTCCTTATCGCCGCTGGTGTAGGTCTCAAACGCCGCCAGCTTCACGCCGGACTCCTCCATCGTCTTTCTATACACCTCCGCCTGACCCTTGTTCGCCTCCGAAGAGACGTCATAGAGCACGGCCGGCTTGCGCGTCTTGAGGTGATTCAGCGCGAACTTGGCCACGATGGCCCCCTGGTAGTCATCCGTGAAAGCCGCGCGGAAGACCTCCGTCTTGGGTTGCCCGGTGCGTGCGTCTACCGTCAGCTTGGGGTTGGTCGACCAGGGGCTAATCATGGGCATGCGCGACGACTCTGCTACCTCCGCGGCGGGGATGGCGTTGCGGCTGGCGTTGGGGCCGATCATCGCCAGCACCCCGGAGCTAGCGAGCTTCTGCGCGATAGCGGCTGCCGACTCGGCCTTGTCCTCGTTGTCGTCAATGGTGATGACGACGGGGACTTTGGCCTGACCAACCTCCACCCCCCCCGCTTCGTTGACCTCCTTCACCGCCAGGTGGGCCGCGTTCTTGCATGACTCCCCCACCACCGGGATGGAGCCGGTCAACTCAGCATTGACTCCGATGTGGATTTCCTTGGGAGCCGTCTTACAGGAGGTGAGAAAGACCAGGACCAGCAGCGCGCAGACTAGTAGGAAAAAGCGGTTCATAGCCACCATAATCGCACATCTGTGCGGATATGGCAAGCCGGACCGCCGCGGCCCTGACCCCGTCCCCCAGGTGGCTCCCGCACGGGCTGGATGAGCCTAGCCAGTCCCGCCCCCTGCCTCTACTCCTCCTCCACCATCTGGTCGTAGAAGGCCACGTAGTCGTCCGGGTTCTCGCCCGACCGCCATTTGATCGCCGCCCGCGGGTGCTGATTCATCTGCCCGGTGATCATGTAGGGGATCCGGTAGCCCCACTCCATCAGACCCTGCTTCTCTAGCGGCAAGAAGTAGTCACGGATACATTCCAGCACCGGGCGCAACTGGTACTTGGGGTTCTTGAGGAATCCCAGCAGCAACTCCAACGGACAGTTGCCCGCGCCGCGCCCCATTCCGTTGATGGTGGCGTCCAGCCAGTTCGCCCCCACGATCAGCGACTCCAGCGTGTTGGCGTAGGCCAGCATCTGGTTGTTGTGGGCATGGATCCCAATCTCTATCCCGCTGCCCTCCACCGCCTTCAGGAACATCACCGTCAGGTCGCGGATCTGCTCGGAGTAGTAGGCCCCGAAGCTGTCCACCAGGTACAGCGCGCTGATCGGGCTGGCCGCCAACAGCTCCAGCGCCTCGCCTAGTTCCCGCTCCTGGATGACGGAGACGGCCATCAGATTACAGGTCACCGTGTAGCCCTTGTCGTGGGCGTCCTTGATCATATCCAGCGCTGTGGGGATCTGGTGGATGTAAGTCGCCACCCGGATGATGTCGAGGACGCTCTGCTCCTTGGGCAGCACATCGTGATGGTAGTCGGTTCGCTCCGCATCGGTCATCACCGATAGCTTCAGATCGGTGGGATTATCGTCCACGATGCGGCGGATCGTCTCTTCATCGCAGAACTTCCAGTCGCCGAACTCCGCTGGCGCAAAGATCTTCTTGTCGGCCTTGTAGCCGAATTCCATCATGTCTATGCCCGCAGCCACGCAGGTCTGATAGACCGCCCGGACGAAGTCATCGTCGAAACCGTGGTCGTTGATCAGCCCGCCGTCGCGGATGGTGCAGTCGAGAATCTTGATCTCCGGCCGGTAGGTCAGCCAGGTGCCCTTGGCCAACTCGTCCTTGATATGTCGCTGCGGCATGAAATTGCCTCCGAATCGTCAGGTTGCCTGCGGAGAGTCAATGATGGTATACAAGCGCCGAAATGTCAATGCCGTTGCCCACAGAAGGAGGTCCCATGTCCCTAGCCGCCCGCGCTATCCTCTTCCCCGCACCGGGGGAGATCGAGTTCACCACCCTTGACCTGCCCCCTTGCGGTGAGCAGGAAGTCATCGCCGAGACCATCTACACCTTCGTCTCACCCGGCACCGAACTCCGAGTCCTCGCCGGAACCAGCGAGTCGAAGGGCCGCTTCCCGCTCATCCCCGGCTATGCCTGGGTGGGCCGGATCATCGAGGTCGGCTCCGGGGTCAAGGGCTGGCAGGTCGGGGAGTTGGTGACCGGGCGCAATCCCCGGCCGATCCCGGGAATCACCCAGCTTTGGGGTGGGCAGGCCAGTCACCACCGCTGCGAGGTCACCGGCTACGACGCCGTGCTCAAGCTCCCGGCCGGCGCCGACCCCTGGGACTACGTGATGACCGAGGTCGCCGCCATCAGTTGGCGCGGGGTCTCCGCTGCCTTCCCTGCTCCCGGCGAAACGGCGGTGGTGGTCGGACAGGGGCTGATCGGGGCCTTCAACGCGAGGTGGCTGCTGGCGCACGGCGCGCGGGTGATCGTGGTGGACCTGGAGCAGACTCGTCTAGAACGGGCCCGCCGCTGGGGTGTGGTGGCGGCGCTCAACGGCCGCGCCGCGGACATCCGCGAGCAGGTCCTGGCCTACTGCCCGCCGGGTGGGGCTGATATCGCCATTGACGCCTCCGCCTCCCTCGCCGGCGCCCGCCTGGCGGCGTCCGTTCTCCGCCAGCCCGTCTACCGCTCTCTCCACGAAGCCTACCCCGTCGGCATGCTCCGCTCAGCGGCCGCGATCTGGCCCCGCCTGGTCTTCCAGGCCACCTACACCTGGCAGGAGCCGCTCGGTCCAGGGGGTCTGTCGGCCGGAGAGGGCGTCCTCGTGCTCAAGCCCGGCGACCGCACGGTTGGCGACCGCCTGGCCGTGATTGACCAGATTCGCACTGGGAACCTCCCCGTCGCCGACCTCCTGGAGGCGCCCACCCCAGTCGAGCAGGCCCCGGAGGCGTACCGCCTCCTGCGCGACCACCCCGAAGCCCTCAGCGCGGTGGCCTACGCTTGGCAGGCGTAGGCGCTTCGGGCGAAGTCCGCCGGGGCTCGTCTCCGCGCCCCGGCTAATTCAACGGCTTCCACAAGCGGTGGATGACCGGCTCAAAGCCCAGCGCCCGCCAGAAGCCTCCCGCCTCGGCATTGTCCACCGCCGCCGAGAGTACAATCTTCTCCGCCCCCTGCCCGCCGAACCAACCGCTAAGCGCCTCCACCAGCGCCCGGGCCAGACCCTGGCGGCGGAAAGCCGGCACCACGTACAGGTCGGTGATCTCTCCATCCCGCCGCGGCGCGACTGGCGGCGGCCCCCCGCTCATCTGCCCGTGAATGAACCCCACCACTTGCCCCTGCAGTTCCGCCACCAGCAGGCACCGGGCCGGGTCCCTCACTTCTTCCCCCAGCCACGCCCGCATCTTCTCCGCCGCGTCCGGCGCCGGCTGCCAGAAACGATCGTTGATCTGCCGATGGTGCTCCATCAGCTCGAACCAGAGCTCCACAATGGCGTCCAAATCGGCCTCGACGGCTGGCCGGATAGTGGCCTTGGGCAAGTCGGTCATGGTCTTCCCTCGCATATCACGCGCCCGGCAGGGGATCGGCCTGCCGTCCTCTACGGCAGCAGCCGAAAATCCGGCATGAACCCGTGAATCCGGTGCGCGCAGAAGGCCTCCGCGTAGCGCACCCCGCACTGCATCCCCCGGTAGCGATTCATGGCCCGGGTCAGTTCCGGCAGGCTGTCCTCCATGAACTCCCCCATCCAGCTCACCTGGCTCGCGTGCCGCTCCAGGGCGGCGATCTTCCGCTCGAAGGTGGCGCTGATCTCCACGTAAACCTCCGGCCGAAAGTCCCCCCCGGCTAAGACGTCGAAGAAGAAGACCGAAGGCTTCTGGTCGCTAGGCGGCTCGGAGACCGGCGCCAACGGCGCGGGCAGGGAGATGATCATCTGCGTCACCAACCGCCCGGTCATGGCATGGTCGGTGGAGGGGTCGGAGGGATGGTGGGTCAGGATCACGTCCGGCTGGGCCCAGCGCATCGCCTCCAGCACCGCCCGCCGCGCCTCCTCGGTATCGCGCAGGCCCTCGTCGTCAAAGCGCAGGAAGCGCACTCGCTGCGCGACTTGGGCCGCAACATCCGGGGACATCTCCTCTCCCGGCGAGGTTCGGCCCGCCACTGCCTCGGCCCCGGCGAGGCCGGTCAGAATGGCGGCCCCGGCCAGGGCCTCAGCCTCGCGCACGGCGGCGATCTCCTCCCGCGAGGCGTGGGTAGTGGACCCGATATTCCCCGAGGTCGCCAGGGCAATGAACACCTCATGCCCGGCTTCGGCATAGCGCAGCAGCGTCCCCCCGCAGAAAATATCCGGGTCATCAGGATGAGCGGCGAGGGTGAGGATGTGCATGTGGGAGTTCCGCCAATAGACGCTCCTGAGGCCGATCTGCAGTCTGCCGCGCTGGGGACCCGCTCTGCTGCCAGGGCGGCACTGTGTTCGGCTCGGTTGCGTATGGACACCTCTCCTAGTACTCAGTGTAGCTCGATCTGCAGCGAGAGGTCGGTCTCAACCTCGCGTAGTCGTTCGTTGTAGATCGCCACTATCTCTTGGAGAACAGCGAAGAAGTCCTTGCTCTCCGCCGTCGCAAGCTCGATCACATTCAGAGCGACGAAGCACTCGATGGGGATGATCGTCAATTGGCGAGCAAGGCCCTCGTCTTCCGCAAGCACACGAGCCCTGTTCTCTTGGTGGCCCGGCACTAACAGTATGGGATGCAGACCGGAGCTTATGTTTCCAGCGCACCGGCCCATCACGGCCCTCGAGGGAGCCGCAGATACATGGTAGACAACCTGCGCGACCGTGAAGTCGCCGCCTCTGCCTGTCTGCCGATCCGCCGCGTGTGCTGGGTGATTCGCAACGTCGGCGGTAGGGAATCGCCGCGCCAGCTTCGCGCCCACGAGGTGCTGCTCAACCACGCCGGTAGACCGCTCAGCCGCAGCCTCGATTATCAAACTGACCCATGTGTTGGGAGACTCCCTTCGATCCACGGGTAACCGCAAGTGCTCGCGACTGAGCTGTTCCCGCGCCTTCACGACGAGCACCTCGGCCAGGTCCCCGAGGAGCTTCTCCCTGGCGGCAGATGGGAGCTCAGCAAATCTAGCGCCCCAATCCAGCCGATCCAGGAGTATCTGCCCGTCCTGGTGGGCCTGTCTTGTCGTGACTTCCTTGAGGTAGCTGGAGGGAAGGCCATACCTCTGCAGAGCATTACCAAGACCTGAGCGCGAGCCGCGCACCTCGCCTCCCTCGGAGATGACATCCTCCCTGCGGGCAGGGCATCTTCGTCGCAGGTGATCTAACACTACGAGACCCACCGCGATCGTGTTTCTCGCTATCTTCTTCTTTCGCGTGCACGACATGAGCCATTCCTCAAGGATATGACGGCTTTCCCGGTCAATGTCTTGCCACTGTGTGCGCGTGGTAATCAGTCCTTCGCATAGATCGTGCGGTCTAGCGCGTGCCCTATCTTGCGCCTCACTTCTGCCCTTCGGTCTGGCGTTGCCAGTTCGTGCTCCCAAATTCTGATCACGGTCCACCCCTCACTAACGAGCTGCTGAACGTTGGCGGTTGCCCGCTCGACATTGCGGGCAATCTTGCGCCGCCAGTACACTCGATTACTGGCAGGCATCTTCCTCTGACAGTGCGGACACCGATGCCAGAAGCAGCCGTCCACGAAGAGGGCGAGGCGTTCGGCGTCAAACACTACGTCGGGCTTCCCACAAAGATCACTAGCATTTGCTCTCCATCCCGCCAAACGCATTCGCGCCAACATTGCGCGGAGGGTCCTCTCGGGCCCTGTTCGCTTGCTCTTTACAGCCTGCATCGTCCTTCGTCGGTCTTCAGGTTGGAGATTGTCAGGCATCCAGCACACCTTGGTGCTCTTCGGCCAACGGCCCGAGAACGTGGCGGGCTATCCATTCGATTAACGGGACGCAGACCGCGTCGCCAAAAGCACTAAGTGCCTGAACCCCGTTGGCAGCGATCGGGTACCGGTCCGGCACCCCTTGCAGTCGGGCGTATTCACGAGGCGTCATCGCCCGCATTCGAAGGTTCCCTCGGCCAGCCCTTATCAGGAACTGCTTGCCGCTACCTCCTATGGCGGTGCGAAGACAACCCGCGATGTCATCACTGCGCACCTCAACCCTCTGCTGCCCGTGTCGTCGTCGGCGGAAGAACGTGCGGTATTGTATGCGATCACCCTCCACAAGCAGACGGACCCTTCGCTGATGCGCAGGGGCCATCATGGCCACGTGGCGGTCAACTTCTTCGTGAGCCCACCATCTCTTGTCTGAGTCGTCCAGAGCTTCAACAATGCTCGACAGACCGCCCCTAAGCAGGGGAGGTGGCCTAGGAATGGGGGTATGGAACCAGGATAAGTCCTCATTCGCTGCCAAGACCTCTTTAGCCCGGTTCGAGAGCAACGCCTCGGAACGGTCGAGCATGGGCTGCGTACAGCAACCGCGTCCGTGGAGCTTACTGCCCACGAGGAAAACTCTGGGGCGGCTTTGTGGCACAAACCTCAAGGCATTCAGCGTCAATAGGTCACACGCGTAACCGAGGTCGTTGAGAGCCTGCACGGCTATGCGGAAGTCCGCACCCTTGTTCGAACAAAGCCAGCCGGGGACGTTTTCGATAAGGAGGAGTGCCGGAGCAGCCTCCCCCTGGGCTTTGAGGATTCTGACGAAACCCCAGAAGGCGCTGGAATGCTTGCCCGAAATACCGCTCATGTTCCCCGCTAGCGACAGGTCGACACATGGGAAAGAACACGTTGCCAGTGTGGTTTGGGGAACGCTAGCCGGGTCGACTTGGAAAACATCGCAGACTCGATAATGGGAGGCGGCGTCGGGGAAAAAGCCTCGATACATCTCGTACTTCTTGTGGGCTATGTCATTCGCGAAAACCACGCTCCAACCGCACGACTCTAGAGCCATGCGGACCAAACCAATGCCCGCAAAATACTCCGCCACCGTGAAGCATGCACGTCGAGTGTCCATCGCCTCTCTATGTTCGTCCTCTCGCTTCACAGCACCTCTCACGCTCAGGATCCTCTGCGTCACCATGGGCTACCCTCCGGCGGTCCGCCTGTCGTCGGGGTCATCGCGCCCCTACTTGCGGCCCACTTCCCCCACAATCCTCGCCGGCAGGCCCCACAGCCGGATGAAGCCGGGGGAGTCCGCCGGGTTGAACAGGTCCCCCGCCGCGTACGTCGCCAGGCTGTAGTCGTACAGGCTGTACGGGCTGGTCCGCGCGACCGCCATCGCTCGGCCCTTGTGCAGCTTCATCGTCACCTGGCCGGTCACGTGCTCCTGCGTCTTGAGCAGGAAAGCGTCAATCGCCTCCCGCAGCGGCGTGAACCACAGCCCATAGTAGACCAGCTCCGCGTAGCGCAACTCCAGATACGGCTTGAAATGCGCCGTCTCGCGGTCCAGACACATCGCCTCCAGGTCGCGGTGCGCCTCCAGCAGGATGGTCGCCGCCGGGGCCTCGTACAGCTCCCGCGACTTGATCCCCACCAGCCGGTTCTCCAGCATGTCCACGCGGCCGACGCCGTGCGCGCCGCCCAGGGCGTTCAGGCGCGCCACCAGCTCCGCGCCCGGCAGGCACTCGCCGTCCAGCGCCACCGGCACGCCCTGCTCGAAGTCTATCTTCACGTACGCCGGCTCGTCGGGCGCGGCGGCGACCTCCACCGTCCACTCCCAGGCGTCGGCGGGGGCCTCCTGGGCGGGGTCCTCGATGACCCCGGCCTCGATGGAACGGCCCCAGAGGTTCGTGTCGGTGGAGTAGGGGCTGCCCTTGCCGACCGGCACCGGGATGCCCCGCTCGGCGGCGTAGTCAATCTCCTGCTCGCGGGTCATCCCCCACTCGCGGGCGGGGGCGATGACCTCCAGCTGCGGGGCCAGCGCGGCGTAGGTGACCTCGAAGCGCACCTGGTCGTTGCCCTTGCCGGTGCAGCCATGGGCGAGGTAGCGCGCACCTTTCTCCTTGGCGATGCGCACCTGGTGCTGGGCCAGCAGCGGCCGCGCCAGCGCGGTGAAGCCGGGGTAACGGCCCTCGTACATCAGGTTGGCGGCAATCGCCCGGGTGATATGGCCGTCGAAGAACTCCTGCCGGGCGTCCACCACGATTGACTCGACCGCGCCGACCTGCAGGGCCTTTTGGCGGATAGCCTCGTAGTTCTTCTCCTCGCCGACGTCAATGGCGACGGCGATGACCTCGACGCCGTATTTCTCGGCGATCCAACGAATGGCGACCGAGGTATCCAGGCCGCCGGAGTAAGCCAGCACGCATTTGTCCATGAGAGAACTCCTTGGGGAGAGATTGAGGGTAGTGTAGCGGAGAGGGGGCGGAGGGGCAAGGGGGGAGGGGGGTAAGCGGTGCCGACCCTGCCACTCCCAAAGGCGGCTGCAGCGGGCCTCCGCCGATCAACGGCACGGGATTGGACCGGGCTTCTCCGGATCTATGCGAAGGACGGGCAGCGAAAACAATAACTCCCAGTTATTGTGGGTATTGCATTTCCAGCGGAAGTATGATAAACTATTGGGCGTGTACCTTGATAAGACCTGACTGAGCGGTCCCTATGAGGGACAACAGCAGCCATCACCTACCTAACGACCGATATGGTCGTCCTTTCGGACTGCTTGATTACAGGTAGTCTAGCACCGGCGTTCTCCGTGAACTGCTCCGGTGGCGGCTTTGGCCGGGTCTCGTTTCACTCCGGCTAGCCCGGCGCGCTGTCCGCCTGCCCGGATGCGGCACTCCAATGCTATTCGGCGAGGGGTGGCGTATGAATCGGGTGGTGCGGGTTGTGTGCTGGCGTGCGATACCGCGCGCACAGCATCCGCGGCCTTGCTCCTCATGCTGGCCTCCCCACCTGCACCAGCATCTTCTCCTGGGGGTGGGAAGCCTGGCGCTGGTCGTGCTGTAGTGCTGTCGTGGCCACCGGTATTGTGCGTTGGAGAGTACTTCTTGCGGGCTTCGCCCGCAATAAACCGGTAACAGGAGGTGATGAGCTATGCTGCGGAAACACAACTCGGATCAGGTCAAGTTGGTTGAGGAGGCGATCGAGGCCTTGGGGCTGCTATTGGAGGATCGCTCCCAATCAGGGCCGGTGAGAGACTGTGTGATGGCGGTTGTAGGCCGTCTGCGCGAACTGCGCTCTCAGCTTGGGGCCGAAAGGCCCTTCCTGGAACGCACTGATCTGTACGAGCTTATACGGCTCGTAGCGGACATCGCCATAGCGGCAAAACAGCTTTTCTAACACAGACTCTTACGAACTACTCCGCATGGAGTTTACATATGATGGAAATCGGGAAGGCCATACGAGTCGTCAGGACGATACGCGGGACCACTCAGAGACAACTGGCCGAGAATGTGGGCTGTACGCCCAACTACGTCTCGCTCGTCGAGCGCGGGGTGAGGCAGCCGACCTTCGACTTCGTTGAGAGGGTCAGCGACGCGCTGAATGTGCCACCCGCCGAACTGGTTGCGCTATCGACCGCGGACGCCGAAAACGCGCTGGGCGGAGAAAGGCAGGCAATTCTGCAGAAGCTTCGCGAGTTGCTTCTCCTCCTCAATGAGCTTCAGGGGTGATCGGCAATGCGGCGAGAGCCGCAACAGAGCCTGCGCATTCGTACGATAGAGCACCTCGGGCACCGGGTCGGAGTCCCCGTTAAGGAGCTTGAGAGTGTGATGGCCCGGCACGCGGACCTGTACAGCACCTTTCCGAAGAAGTGTTCGAACGGCAAGATTCGGCAACTGTTCGTTGCGGACAGTCGGCTCCGAACGGTCCTAGTGGGCATCAAGAAGTTGCTGCGCGAGGTTGCAGTCCCTAAAGAGATCATCGGTGGGAGACCCGGCGGCACGTTGACGGCATTCGCGTTGCCACACGCTCGAAGGCCCTTCGTAATGGAGATGGATATCAAGGGGTTCTACCCAAACACGAAACCGGATCAGGTGCGGTCGCTGTTCGAGGACGGCCTCCGGTGCACGAGTAGCGTCGCTGATTTGCTGACGGGCCTAACGACGGCGCAGAATCAGCTTCCTCAGGGGTTCAATACGAGTTGTGACATCGGCAATCTTCTGCTGAGACCGTGCGTCCGTCGGCTTGCCGGCCTGTGCGAAAAGCAGGGCTTCAGTCTGACAGTGTGGGTGGACAACATTGTGTTCTCCGGTGATGGTCGTCTTCCGGGGTTCAAGAGACACGTGTGTGAGATCGTGGAGAAGTGCGGGTTCACGGTGGGGAGGTGTGTGTCAATGCCGCACAGCAAGCCGCAAACGGTGTGTGGTATAACGGTGAATGATGGCCTTTCGGTGAGGCGGGCGACAAGGAGAGAGATCGAGGAGGCGGTGTTGGCCACCATCGGCGCTGTCGGTGACGGCGATCTCTGCAGAGTGTGCCCGCGGAATGCACGGAGATTGCGACAGAAACTCCGAGGAAGAATCCAGTCGGTGCGCAACGTCAATCCAAGCCAAGCGCGCCATCTTGAGAGGCTGTTCACACAGTTGCGGGGCGTGGGCTGGGATTGCGTCTGTGAATGACCACACGGGAAACCGGGAGACACCATAGCTATTCTGAGTCCGAATCCCAGCAACCCACCGTTGCAGGACCCTCTCCTCTCCTCAGCGAACTCCCCTCCCACACTTGCCACCTGCCACTTGCCACTTGCCACTCCCAAGGAGCCGCTGCTATGTCCGAGTACACCGAAGGGCCCCGGGCCTGCGGGAAGTATGAACTGGGGCCGACGCTGGACCTGCTCAACAAGGTCTTCACCCCCGACGAGGCCCGGATGGGCCGCTGGGGCGCGCACCTGTTCTGCGAGGAGAACCGCGAGAACATGCGCGTGCTCCTCGTGGGGTCGCGTATTGTCGCCCATGCGGGCCTGGCCGTCACCGAGATGGTGACGCCTCGCGGGGAGCTCCGCCTCGGCGGGGTATTCAGCGTCTCCTGCCACCCTGACTTCCGGCGGCGCGGCTTCGGTGAGGCCTGCGTGCGGGACGTGATGCTGCGCATGGGCGAGGTCGGCTGCGACGTCGGCTGGCTGGGGACGGGCATCTGGGACTGGTACCGCCGCTTCGGCTGGGAGCGGGCCGGGCAGGGCTATGAGTTCGAGCTGGAGCGCAGCAACGTCGGCCTGCTCCCGGAACTGCAGGGGTGTGAGATCGGCACGGGCCTCTGGCCGGATCTGGAGGAGATGATCGCCCTGCACGAAGCGGAGGGTCTGGGCGCGCGCCGGCGGGCGGAACTGTGGCCGGCCCTGGTCGGCAACCGGCAGGTGCGCTACGACACCTGGACGGCGGCGCGCGCCGGGCGGCTGGTGGCCTACGCCATCGTCACCGAGCACGGCCAAGTGGTCGAATACGCCGGGGAGGCGTCGGACGCCGCCGGGCTGATCCGGGAGGTCTTTCTGCAGCGGGATCAGACGCCGGAGCCCACCTCCACCAGCCAGCGGCTAGGGCGGATGACGGTGGAGACCCCGGCAGTCGCACGGGGACTGACGGCGCTGCTGCGGGATCTGGGCCTGCCGTACTCCTTCGGCCCCCGGGGGATGATGTGGGTGGTCAATCTGGAGAGTCTGCTCGGAAAGCTGGGCCTGGCCGGGGAGATTGTCGCCGTACGCATCGAGGGCGGCTGGCGCTTGCAGCGCGGCACGGAGGAAGCCAAGATCCCCGAGCGCCATCTGGCCAAGCTCCTCTTCGGCCCCGAGCGGGTCAGCGACTTCGCGGAGGACCTGCTGCCGGTGGAGTTCTACCATTGGGGGTTGGATATGGTGTAGACTGGGAGGTGGTTGCGCGGGTTCGTTGGTGGTTGGACAGGGGCCGGCTACTCTTCTGTGCCCAACCACCAGCCACCAGGCACCAACCGCCTCTACCAAGCCCACAAGCGGCTGGGCCTGCTCTTGAGGACCCAGCCGCTTGCCGTAACGGCGGGCGGAAACCCGCCTGGACAGGAAAGTGGCGCCACTGATCCGTCTCAACCGCGCCTGCTAGCGCGTACGGGACGCCACCCCGGTCAGGAACGAGACAGGAGTAGAGCCTCCGCAACGCTGTCCGATTCCCGCAGCTAGGGAGTAGCCGGCTCCGCCGCAGCCGGGACCCCGCAGCTGCCGCAGCCCGGCTTCCCCGCCCCGGAGCCCATCATCCCGCAGCCGCAGCCCGAGCCTCCCGCCCCGGAGTCCATCATCCCGCAGCCGCAGCCCGAACTCCCCTCCACCGAACCCATCCTCTTGCAGCCGCAGCCGGACATATGCCCGCAGGCCGCGTTGCCCATGTCGAGGCGCGACTCCCAGGCGCCCGCTTCGGACCCCGCTCTCGCCTCCAGCGCGGGCGGCAGTTGCCCGGCCGGGACCTCGCCCCGCAAGAACGACACCAGCCGGTACCACCAGTAGCGGGCCAGGCGCGCCGGGCTGTCGCCGTGGTAGGCCGCCGTGGCCGGGTCCACCGTGACGATCACGTTGTCCGCCGAAGGCAGCGCCGGCGTCATATTCGACCGGTAGATCACCCAGTTCCCCTGGTACTGGCCCACATGAATCTGATGCACGCCGCAGGTCTTCTGCCGCAAGGTCCAGGGCACCAGCCGCGTCTCGGCCACAGCCTGGGCCCGAGCCGCCGCGCTCATGCCCCCCTGGTCCGAGGCGATGGTCCACAGGATATTGTTCTGATCCCAGACGCGCCCGACGCCTCCGGGCGCGGCTGGCGCGGCCGGGCCGGTGTCGGCCCAGAAGCGCGAGGACTGCAAGCTGCATTGGGCTGCCTCCATGCCCGCCTGGTCGCCGCTGACCGCCACCCCCGCCGCCAGCACCAGCAGAAACGCCAACATGGTTACGAGCGAACTCCGCATATACCTCTTCCCCCTATCCGATTGGTCTGTGCCGTACAACGGGCGTACCGACGCCTCAGGGGGGAGCAAGGTTCAGGAGGGAAAAAGGGGACAGGTACATTCTTCGCCGCGGAAAATGTACTTGCCCCCTTCCTCCTACTCAAACGCCACGTTCTCGATCGGGTACCGCTGCCAGCCGTTGTAGTCAAAGTGCCACCACTCGCCGCGGTTGACGGTGTAGCCCTGCTCCTCCAGCGCCAGGCGCAGAATCTCCCGGTGCCAGCGCTGCAGTGACGTCCCGCCCTGGAACCTGGGGTAGGCGCGCTCCGAAAGCTCGTCATAGTCGCTGGGCATCTCCACCCCGCGGGGCACCGGATCTCCCAGGCGATAGAGGGTCAGATCCACCGCCGCTCCCCGGTTGTGGCGAGAGCCGCGGGCCGGGTTGGCCCAGAAGTCGCGGTATTCCTCCGGGTTGGCCTCCCAGAAGACCCAGGTAACCGACCAGGGCCGGTAGGCGTCGTGAATGAGCAGCCCAAAGCCTAGCGGCCGCAGTCGCCAGGCGGCGCGGGCCACTGCCAGAGCGGCCCGCACCTGCAGGAGGGCCCGGGGCTGCGAGTACAGCGGCGCGCTCAGCACGTTGTCGGCGGTGGCATAGCGAATATCCAGGCGCAGCGCTGGATCCAGCCGGTCTACCGCCACCAGCCGCGAGCGCAGGAACGGTCCCGGCTCGACGGGAGGGGTCTGCCGCAGCGCCGCCTCCCGCAGTTCGGCCAGCGGCTTGACCGGCGTGATCCGGAAGGGCTTCCCCGCCTCCACGTCGGTCAGCACGCGCTCATACACCCGGTCTCCCCGGACGCAGCGCTGCGCCAATCGCGCTCCCGGCGGCTCAAACCGCACTGGCCCGGCCTCCTCTAGCGCCGTGATCTGCCCGTCCGCCGCGACGAACTCCAGCCGGCCGCCCTCCTCGCGCACCAGGAACGAGGCCTCGCCCTCCCCATATCGCCCAATGAGCGGCCGCCAGCAGGTCGGACATGGCGCCGGCGGATGAGCCACAAGGTTGTCCAGAGGAGCCCCGAGGCAGGGGGACATGGCGATCACCAGCAGTGCAAGGGTTCGGAACATGCGCCGGCACGGGCGGTTCACGATCATCGGAATCTCTCAGGAGAAGAAACCCCTCTCTTCACTCGTGCTCCACCCGCTCCAGGATACTCCTCCGCAGGTCGTCATCTAGCCTTGACCAGTATTCCGAGTAACCCCCCACGCGGATGATGAGATCGCCGTACTTCTCCGGCTCTCTCATCGCGGCCTGGAGGGTGGCCTGATCCACTACCGTCATCTGCAACTGCATCCCGCCCAGCCGGAAGTAGGTTAACAGCAGGTCCCGCAGCTTGCGCCGCTGCTCGCCGCGGAAGAACTTCTTGCTCACGCGAATGTTGGTCACCAGTGTCCCCGGGGCCAGCCAGTGCGGGATCTTCGTGGCAGACTTAAGCAGGGCGGTGGGGCCGGAGACGTCCCGCCCCTGCATCGCCCCGGCGCTGTCGGCAATCGGCATCCCCGCGTGGCGGCCGTCCGGGGTAGCCCCCACCGGCTTGCCGTAGCCCGCGTAGGTCACGAACATCAGGCACGACCCCAGGTACCGCCCGCCCCGCCACGGCGCGTACTTGCGCAACTCCTCGAAGACGAACGTCGAGATGTCCCGCATGATCTCATCCACGTAGGGGTCGTCGTTGCCGAAGTGCGGAGCGGCCTTCAGACGGCGCTGGAGGGCCTCATGCCCGGCAAAGTCCTGCCGCAGCGCGGTCAGCAACTCCTCCCGGCTCGCCGCGCCCTGCTCGTAGATCACCTGCCGCAGGGCCGCCAGCGAGTCGGCCACGTTGGCTAGGCCCATCACGTTCACGATGCACCAATTGTAGCGCGCCCCGCCCGCGTTGTACTCGCGTCCGTTCTCGAGGCAGTCGTCAATCAGCAGGCTGCGCATCGGCTGCGGCTGCCACTGCGCCTTGCTCTGCTGATGGCGGTTCCACTGCTCCACGTTGCGCCGGAGATAAGCCGCAAGGTCCTGTTTGAGTCCGGCCAGGAAGTCGTCGAACGTCGCGCAATCCAGCAGCCGCGCGTGCAGGCTCTCCACCATTACCAACGGCAGGTTCAGGTCGCCCTCCAGGGAGCCGACGTTGGACTTGCCGTGGATCATCAACTCCGTGCAGCCCCCGAAGGCAAAGTCCGCCAGGTCAGTCTCGGAGACGTTCAGGTGCGCCTCGCGAATAGCGCGGCGGTACTCCATCTCGTTGTAGAGAGCGGGCAGACCGCCGCCGGAGGCCAGGCAGTCGAAGGTGGCGTCCCAGACCTCGTCGGGCATCTCCGGGGGGATGCGCAGGGCCAGATTGGGCCGGCGGCGTCCGGTGGCGGCCTCGATACACAGCCGAGTGAAGTCGCTCACCGCGCAGGAACCATCCGCGTGCAGGCCGCCGATGGCGACGTTCCAGCCCCCCGCCCGGTCCAGTTTGGCCCATAGTTCGCGAATCCACTCCCGCGCCTCGTCCTCGGCGATCTCCCCCGCGGCCCGCGACTGCTCATAGTAGGGGAGCATGAACTGGTCGAAGCGCCCCAGGTCGTCGGTGCCATCCAGGTGCAGGAGGAAGCAGGTGCCGATCATGGCCTCCGCAAAGTCGCGCGCCGGCCGGAAGGGGACCTGCGCGTAGGCGGCGAGGAGGCGCCGGCGGTTAGCCTCGGCCTCGGGCGCATCCTGCGGCGAGTTCTCCAGCAGTTCCGCCACGCGCACGTGGTAGTCACGGATGGCGTCAAGCAGGAGGAGCAGCGCCTCATACAGCGCGGCGCGAGCCGGATCTTGAGCCGTAGCTGGTACGGCCTGGGCGGCGAGAATCCGCTCCCGGTAGCCGTACAGACCCTCGGCCAGCAGGCGGCCGTAGTTGGGGATGGAGTGGGTATAGCCGCCGACGCGCGGGTAGCCGTCCACGGCCTGGGCCAGGGCCTCCAGCGCGGCCGCTTGGCCGGGGTCAGCGCACTCGGCCGCCTTGCGGCGGATGGCCTCCACGTCATAGCAGAAGCCCAGCGCGTAGTGGAAGCCGGTGGTGGCGCCGGGCACCGCGTAGAGCAGATCGCCGGTGCCCTCCGGGCCGACCGGGTAGAGCCGCGTGCCGCGGTAGGGGGAGAGCTCCACGTTCCGCAGGTGCGTCGCCAGGCCCTGGGCAAAGCGAATCACCGGCGGGGCCTCGGGCGCGGCCATCCACCCGGCGGCAAAGAGCTCCCCGGCGGCCAGCAGGCGGTCAGTGATCTCGGGCATGGCGCAGTCTCTCCGGGCGCAGCAGGATAGGTGGCGCGCGGCAAGGTTTACACGCGAAGGGCGGGCGTGTCAAGGGGAGCCTCAGCCCCCTGGCCCCCTCTCCCTGGGGGAGAGGGGGAAAAGATGGATAGGTTGTCAAGGAGCGCGACGGCAGAGAGGCCGGAACGCAGAGTCCGGCACCTTGCGCGGCTCTTTCCCCGGCCGCGTCGCAGTGGGGCGCCGTCTCGCCGACGGCTGAGCAGTCGCCCGCCTGCCGAAGTCAACGGGC